>Ga0123353_10001471_pt1 | contig 28871 bp, 33 predicted proteins | sample TergutLab28metaG_3_FD_92763 | JGI IMG/M metagenome (GOLD analysis project Ga0123353, IMG submission 92763) | Labiotermes labralis P3 segment gut microbial communities from Petit-Saut dam, French Guiana - Lab288 P3 | ecosystem: Host-associated > Arthropoda: Insects > Digestive system > Gut ...
GTCTAATATATTAGACAACTTGATTTTCTGCCGTTTTTATGGTTGTCTGCCATAGTAGACAGTCAAAACCGGAAACTGAAAATTGGGAGTTTCTGAAGCTATTCTATTATCTTAACGGTTCCCGAACAAATTCTTGACCGGCGGCCGGTGTTGTGTTATTCTCGCGGGAATCCGTAATAATCAAAAGGGAACAGCCGCAATGAAAAACTCTCTGCTTACGTTTTTGAACGGCTCTGATATGCCGTACCGGTTGAAACGGCTTATCGTGCGGATTTTCGCGCTGTTGACTTTTCGGAAATTCAAATCGTTGAACCGGCATTTGCTTACCGATAATTCAAGAAAGACCGGCGAATGGTTTTACCCCGAATTCAATAACGAGATAAGGAGGAATAAAAACTGTTCCTCATATATTCCGGTTATAAATTCCGATTGGGAGACAAGATTGTCGCATATCAAGGACAAAGAAAGCAAAACCTTTATGGATGCGGGATGCGGCGCGGGATATATCCTGTATCGGGCATGCGAATATTTCAAGCATGTCATCGGTTTTGATTTCTTTGAACCGCTTGTGAAGGTTGCGCATAAAGAGCTTTCCACGCGCGGCATCGACAAATCCAAATGGACCGCTATCGAAGCCGATGCGCGCAACGTTCCAAAAGACATCATGGACCGGGTCGACGTGTTTTTTATGGCGAACCCGTTCTTGGGCGAAATTATGGAGGCCTTTATAGAGCAAATCATTGCGTCCATAAAACGCAAAGACAGAGACGTCCATATAATCTATGTTAAAAACATGGGCCGCAAAACAATATTAAAGCATGGCGTATTCCAGTCGGTCGAAGTGTTCCGGGATAAAAATCTGTCGACGTTCGACACCGAGATATTCGAATACAAAAAGGCGGCGAAATGAAAACCGTCCTTACGTTCGGAGTGTTTGATTTCTTTCATCTTGGGCACCTGCGCCTGTTCAAGAATATCCGGAAAATGGTCGGCGAGCCGTGCCGCCTTGTCGTCGCGGTCCAGGCCGAAGAATGCATCCACAAATACAAACCGGGTGCCGAAATTTTATATTCCGACGCCGAACGGCGCGAAATACTTGAATCCGTAAAAGAAGTCGACGAAATCGCCGCGTATACTTTTTCCGACGAAACGATTGATAAAATGGATTTTGACGTTTTCGCCATAAGCGTTGACCAACATGCCAACCCTTCGTTCCAAAGATGCCTTGTGTGGTGCGAGCAGAACGGCAAACAAGTCATAACGATTCCATATACCGACGGAATATGCAGCAGCAAGATAAAGAAGGGATTGTGATTGGTTGGTGGCCGGTGGCTCGTGCTGATGGTTCGTAGTATGAATTTGAGGAAATAATTCCCAAAGAAACCAAGCCCACCCGCGCCACCCACCCTTTAACGGGACATAACACGCTTTGCGTCAATCACGATTGGCACGTTTTTCCAACAATTGCCAAGCACGGGATAATGGTCGTTAAGCGAACAGTCGCCGAAACTGTTCTTTTTCCTTATCGCGTGGCATTTTACCGTGCCGGTCAAAAAATTTTTGAACATTTGGATTTCTTCGGCGGTCATTTTATCCTGGTGGGCTTCGAAAAACTCAAGCGGGCATTGGTCGGGAGAAACATAGGGCGTATTTGTTGTCATTTTAATACCTCTTTTTGTTTTGCTTTTTTAACGTTGATTCGACAGCGGCGGCAACGCCGGGACAAACGTGCCCTCTTTCGACGCCTTTACCTTAATTCCGATGCTTTGCAGATTGCGGATAAGATTCGGATATCCGCGCAGCGCGTATCCGGGCTTTGTTATACGGCTTTGTCCGCTCGCCACCGAAGCGGCCACCATAAGCGCGAACGTCCCGCGCAAATCCATGCCCGTGACATCCGCCGAACGTATCTTTGACGGCTTTATGCTTATATGCAAAGTTTTATTCGCGACGGTCCTTTCGGTTTCCGTGTTATAAAGAGTGTGCGATGTTTTAATGCCGAATTTCGCAAGCTCCGGCAAATGGGCATGCCGCCCGGTCCATACGGGGTCGTATATTTCCGAACCCGTCGTCGCCTCCGCAAGCACGGGCGTCCAAATCTGGTGCAAATCCGTTTCTTTGCCGGGGAACGGCGACATTACAAACCTTCGCCCCGGGAAATCCTGCAGCCCCAGGAAATCAAAATAAGCAAGGTCGTCAGAAGGCGATTTGTAAAAACTGTTCGGCTTTGATTTCATATTCGACCGCATGATAATTTCATGCATGGAATTGTACCACGGGCGGCATGACGACGAATCCATGCCGCTTATGCGAATGCTGTCGCGCAAAGCCATCGCAAGCAAAACATACGACCCCGTTTCCATCCGGTCCGGCATTATGGCAAAACTTCCGCCGCGAAGCAGGCCATCGCGCCCAAGGTTCGTTATGGCGGTGGTGGCGGTGCCGCGAAGGTTCGCGCCCATTTTGTTCAAAATGCCCAACAGATGCGGCACTTCGGGTTCAAGCGATGCGTTATAACATACTTTGAATTCCGACCGCGTCGCATTCGCAAGAAGCCAGTGCATAGTCGCGCCGTGCGACATCAAATCGGTTGCGAATACAGGCTCGGTCATGCAATTCCGTTCGGCGGGCGGAAAGGCGACCTCTATATAATTATTGCCAAGCGTTTCTTCGACCCGGAAAGTATTTCTTAATAATTCAAGATGGTAATCGGACTTGCGGCTGCCGCTGAACCCGCATCCGCCGGGCATTTTTATCCGCAAGGAATTAAATTCGCCCGTATTCTGGAACCGTGCAAGCAAAGCGCCCCAAAGGTAATAACTTGCCCGGAATTCGTCCGCCGTGTCCGATAATTGATTGCTTGTAATATTTTGCGCGTGGATGTGCAGTATCTTGTTTTCCGGGTCGTGCCGAACGTCCGCGCCAAGCTCTATAAGCATGTGGCCCATGTTCAAGACATCCGAAATATACGGCACGTTGTGGAATTCGACCGGCTGGTCGGTAAGCACGGCCGCCGCCATCGCGCCAAGCACTTCGTTTTTGGCGCCGCTTATTTCGACAGTCGCATCCGGGTGAAGGTATCCGCCGCCATTTATTTCGACATAATCGGGGATGAAGAGGCCGCTCATCTGCCCTTGACCTGGTTGGCGCATTTGTTCGCGCACTCTTTGCATACACGCATCATGGTTTTCCAACAGGTGCCGCCCTTTTCCGCATACGCGGCTTTTGGGCAAATATCATAAGTGGCGGTGATGGTCACACTGACCGTTATGTTCGCGGTCTGTTTGTTCTTTTTATTTTTGTTCGGCATACTTTGGCCTTGTATGTTGCCATTCGCTCTCTGCATTGGGCAGTATAGTACGCCGCCGCATAAAGTCAAGGAAAACCGCCGTACGGGCACGGCGGTTTATTCTTATTACTTCTGTTTTTGTATCGCGGCCGTGTTGCGATACAGCGCAAGTTCTTTTTGCAGTTTCATAATTTCGCTGTTCAATTGAGTGATTTCCAATTCGCGCAGCGCAATCCTTTCGCTCAACACAGTAATCTGCGCGATATTGTCGTTCCATTGCTTAATCGCGAATTCGCGGTATTGTTCGGTGGTAAGGGTGCCTTCCGGAAGTTCCATTTTCGGCGGCGGCGCCTGTTTGACACAGCTTTCGGCCGGGCACAAATCGCACGCGGCCACGTTTCTGACAGCATAAGCCGTACTCATACAAGCATAAGGGGTTTTATTGGTCATAATTTGTCCTGTTTCTGTCATTCTCTTGTCCCGAAGTCGGCATGATAGCACAATTAAATGTATAAATTCAAGTTGCTTTTCAATTAATCTGCGATACCCTGTATTTTATGAAGTTTCAAGACAGAGCAAAGATTAACATCAAAGCCGGCGACGGCGGCAACGGAAGCAAAAGCTTTCGCCGGGAAAAGTATATCGAATACGGCGGCCCGGACGGCGGCGACGGCGGACGCGGCGCGGATGTGGTATTCCGCGCGGTGCCCAACGTCAACACCCTTATCGATTATCGCTTTCGGCGGGATTTCCGCGCGGACAACGGCGCAAACGGAAGCGGTCGCCAGCGTACCGGAAAATCCGGCGAAACAATGTACCTTGACGTGCCGACCGGCACCGTAATCCTTTCCGAAAACGGCGAAATCGAATATGCCGACCTTAACCAAGACGGCATGGAATACCGCGCGCTTCGCGGCGGCAACGGCGGATGGGGCAACGTGCGGTTCAAATCGCCGACAAACCGCGCGCCTATGCACGCCAACGACGGATTGCCGGGGGAAGAACGCACGGTTCTGTTACAGCTTAAACTTATTGCCGACATCGGGCTTGTCGGGTTTCCGAATGCGGGGAAATCGACCCTTCTTGCCGCGGTGACCGCCGCGCGGCCAAAGATTGCGAATTATCCGTTTACCACGCTTCATCCGCAATTGGGCGTGATGTATGCGCATGACCGCGAATTCGTGCTTGTCGACCTTCCCGGCCTTATCGAAGGCGCGCATGCGGGTGTCGGGCTTGGCGATTTGTTTTTAGGGCATGCGGAACGGACCAAGATGATTCTTCATATAATCGACGGGACTGAAGAAGACTGGGCCGCGCGGTACAAGACCATCCGGAATGAAATCGAAGAATACGACGCGGATTTGGGGGCGATTTCATTGTCTTCAAAACCGGAAATTATTGTTATCAATAAACAAGACGCGGTGGAGCCGGATGCTTGGAAAGAGAGAACGAAAAAGTTCTCCGCATTTCTGAAACGCAGCAAATCGCGAACCACCAACCACCAGCCACCAGCCACCATTCCCATCTCTGCCGCGGGCCGCACCGGCATCGAAGAACTTATCGCAGTGGTGGAAAAAGAGTTTTTGGGGTTGTAAACGCGTCATCCCGGGCTCCGGCTTGTGCCCCGGCTCCGGGATGGACATTAAAACAACCCTTTTTAATCCCTGTCTTTTATGATATAATCCAATTGAATGTAGGCTTTTGTCATATTTATGGCGGCTGTTTGCATTCGTCGGAAAACCATGAGATTCTTAACAGCGGCATTTTTTATACTTCTTGCCCTGCCCGCGCTGGGGCGGATAGACAATCGTCGATATGTAGGGGCTGACGAATGGAGGGATTCGCCCGAACTTTCCAGGATAGTGCGACTTGAAAGTTGTTTGTCCCAGTTATGTACCTCATGCACCGCGCAATATGTTGCGCCGAATTTAATAGCAACGAACGCCCATTGTTTGGAGCCGAATGGGCATCATCGGATTGTACGGGCAGATAGGCAAACCGGCCGTCTTGAACTGATAGACCGGGGTCGTTATGATAGGGCTCGCAGAAACTGGGGTGAAGATTGGGCCATCCTGCGCATAATAGACGAAGATTCACACGCGTTTAGCAATAATTTTTTCCAAATTACCGAAGGAATACAAAGAGGCGCAGCTGTACGGAATGCCGGTTTTGGATGGATGAGGATTGTCACAGACGCAGAAATTAGAAATTATAGAGAACGGATGCAAAGGACCAGGCGGCACTCCGATGTCAATGAAGCGTCGCGACAATTTTATATCGAAGTAGTTTCTGAATTAACAGATAGGACCAACCGGTTGAAAGTCAGTGATTGTACCGTTATAAGAGTTCATGATGGAGTCTCTACAACCGATTGCGTCGCCACCCAGGGTAATTCCGGCGGACCATTCTTTGTGGGCAATCGGCTTTTTGGTCTTCTTGCATACACATCGGGGCGTTTTACGAGAGGAATTATAGGGGATTACCAAGACAACGAGACCACCGGTGGTCCAATTTCAAGCCAGTTTGCAAACACCGTGCGAAACATAAGGCCGGACGCAACAGTCGAAGTGACAACCGTGGTTGAAAGCCCCGAAACAGACATCGAAAGAGAATTGGAAGAAAAGAAAGAGGATATTATCAACACAATAAATAATGTTGATCAGCTGACGGATAGAGAGGTGTTTAATGTGTTGATAGATATTGTGGACCACAGCGTCTTGAGTGAAAAAATGCAACGATACCGCGAGGCGCGGGCAAGAGAAACCTCGCTTGCCAACCGGCTTCTTACCGCCGCCTCGATTTACACCATCGGAACCGGAATGACCGATATGATGGCCGGACGCGCCCAGCAAGAAGTCGACGAGCGCTATGCAAGACAGGTTGGCGTGATTGAACAATCTTTGAATTGCGGCATCGACGGACATCAACGTATACGCCACGAACAATCCGGCAATGCCCCCATGATGCCGCGCGATATGGTCGAAATGGCGCAGGAATACGCATCAATCGCCGCAAACGTTCGGTTTATCCGCGAACAGCTTGGGATACCGGTCGGCATCGCGGGCGAAATTCCGGTTGATATGCGCACGGCATACGCGGCAACAGCGGCACAGGAATTTGTATTCACCGGCGGATTCCGGACGGCGCAAGAACGCGCGGAATCCGGCGACGCGGCATCCCGCGCACAGCGCGGACGCAATATGGCACTTTTCGGCACGGTCGGAGCGGTCGGCGGAGATTTGTTAATCAACCAGATTATGCCAGGCATTGGTGCCGGCAATCCGGATGCCGTAAACGACAGGACAACGCGAAGGGGCGAAGAAACGCTGCGCGGATTGGCGGAGAGAACGCAATAACAGGTTCATAGTATGGGGGGCAAAATATGCCCCCTATAAATATCGGTGCAGGCTCTGCCCGTTTTTGGAAAGCCAGCCTTTGGTGCGCTCCATGCCCGGCCCGAACAACTTTGCGACAAGATTCCAAAACTGCGGCGAATGGTCCATGTGTTTCCGGTGCGCCAATTCGTGCATTATCACATACCGCATCACCGCGGGCGGCGCGAACGACAGACGCCACGACAATGATATTGCACCGCTTGAAGAACAGCTTCCCCATCTGCTTGTCGTATCGCGCACGCATATTTTCGCGGGACGAAGTTCGCGCGGAACTTCGCGCAGTATCTTTTTAACTTCGTCCAGAAACATCGCCTTTATCTTATCCCGCACGCGGCGTTCGAAGAATTCGGGTTGACCGGTGATAATGATTTGTGATTCGAAATTTGAAATCTGAGATTTGTTGTTTGCATGCAGCAACCGCGTATCGTTTCCAAAAATATTTATCGTATCGCCCGGGTTGATTTTGATTTTCATCGGCGCGCGCGCGAATATTTTTTCAAGCCATGCGCGCTTTTCCCGTATAAAGGCATGCGCGCGCGAATGCGCCGTCCACCGCGGAAGCGATACGTGCAATTCACGCACGGGCGCAACTTTCGGCCGCAATGTGATATTGCGCGCGCCGGGTTTGGGGGTAAATATAATCGGAATCTCTTCGCCGGTTGATAAAGCAAAACTATCGTTCGTCATTTCAGGTATTCTATTATCTCCATCGCGATTTTATACGCATCGAACCCAAAGCTTTCATACACTTTTTGACCGGGGCCGTTCCGGCCGAACGTGTCGATGCTTTTAATCGCGTCGGCGAATTCGTACCACGGAGTCGCGATGCCCGCTTCGATTGCGACAACCTTTCCGGTAAGTATTTTGCGACGATATTCGGACGATTGCAAGCGGAATTTCTCCAAAGACGGGGCGGACACGACCGCCGCGGGGACCTTTTTCGCTTCAAGCGTTTTCGCAACGTCAAGCGCAAGCGAAACCTCGCTTCCCGTGGCGATAATGGTCACCTTTGCGTTCTTTTCGTCCCGTACCCTGTATGCGCCGAATTTCGCGTCTTCGATGGAAGTGGTATCAAGCGCCGACAATTTCTGTCGCGAAAGGACTATGCACGATGGGCGCGAAGTTTCCGCAATCGCCATATCCCACACGGCCGCCGTTTCAATCGCATCCGCCGGACGGAAGACGTTCATATTCGGAATCGCGCGAAGCGCCGCCAAATGTTCGACCGGCTGGTGCGTCGGACCGTCTTCTCCGACCGCGACGGAATCGTGCGACAGAACGTAAATCACCGGCAATTTCATAAGCGCGGAAAGCCGCATCGCGGCGCGCATATAATCGCTGAACACCAAAAAGGTGCCGCCGTACGGACGAAAGCCCGACAATGCAAGCCCGTTCATAATCGCCGCCATCGCGTGTTCGCGCACGCCGTAATGGACATAGTTTCCGTTATAATCGGCGGACGTGATATCACGCATGTTTTCGGGCCGTGTAAGCACGCTTGACGTCAAATCCGCGCTTCCGCCAATCAGCAACGAATTCTGCGCGACAAGGCGGGCAAGTATCTTTCCGCTTGCCTCACGCGTGGACATGGACAGCCGAAGATTATTCTGGGCCGCGGGAGACAATTGCCTTGCGGGCTTTGGCGCCACAGGCGGAAGCGGACAATACAGTTTCGTGTTCGTTTCGATGACAATCTTCCACAATTGTTCGCCGGCTTCGGATGATAATTTTTCTTCTAATTCCAATAATTCGTCCGCCGAAAGCGCCAACCCGTGCGCCGCCGCCGTGCCCGCATTCGATGCGCCGAAACCAATGGTCGTGCGGCATTTTATAAACGCCGGACGCGGGGATTTCTTCGCGCGGGCAATCGTCCCGGCGATTTGTTTCGGGTTGTGCCCGTCGGTCGCAAAAGTATCGAAACCCGCCGCCGCCATGCGTCCCGACATATCAATATCGGTAAGCGCGACGCCGTCAATCGAAATGTTATTGCTGTCCCACAGCAGGGTAAGGTTGTCAAGTTTATATTGGCCCGCGAACGCGACGGCCTCCTGTGCCACGCCTTCCATCAAATCGCCGTCGCTGCACAGGCAATATATATGCGCGTCGGAATCCTTTATCTTGGCGGCAAGCGCCATGCCGACGGCGTTCGCCACACCCTGTCCAAGCGGCCCCGTTGATGTTTCCACTCCCGGTACTTCGCCGTATTCGGGGTGCCCGGCAAGAAGCGAACCGAATTTTCGAAACGCCGACAGCCCGACAACATCGTATCCCGCAAGTTGCAACGTCGAATACAAAAGCGCGCTGCCGTGCCCGGCGCTCAACACAAACCGGTCGCGGTCGGCCCAATCCGGGCATGTCGGATTAAACCGCAGGTGCTCTGCAAAAAGCGTAGTGATTATATCCGCCGTGCCAAGCGCGATGCCAACGTGTCCGCTGTTCGCGCTTCGTATTCCGTGCAACGCGCGCGCGCGCGCGGAGTTCGCCATTTGACGTAATTCTGATTGATTGAACTTCATAATGATTAGTGATTGGTGCAAGTGATCAGCGGCCATTGCACCATCCTCTCCTTTATGATATAATAGAACAAATACAGCGCGGGATGCAACCGTAAAAACTAACCACTAACAACCAATCATTAACCGCTATGATAACAATCTGGACAGACGGAAGTTGTTTGGGCAATCCCGGACCGGGCGGATGGGCGTTCGTCGCAACCGATGGCGCAAAAACCGTGGAACGGGCGGGCGCCGAAGCCGACACCACAAACAACCGTATGGAATTAATGGCGGTAATCCGCGCTCTTTCTGCGATTAAAGCTCAAAAAGTCGAAATCCATATAGACAGCCAGTATGTAAAAAACGGCATGCAGGTTTGGATTAAAAACTGGAAGAAAAATAATTGGCGCACCGCGGATAAAAAGCCCGTGAAGAACCAGGATTTGTGGATGGCGCTTGATACCGCCGCTGCCGAAAAGGACATCAAATGGGTCTGGGTGCGCGGACATTGCGGAAACAAGATGAACGAACGCGCCGATACCCTTGCCCGCACCGCGGCGGAAAGTTTGAAATGATTTTATACAAAATCAGGCGCCTTTGAACCCAAGCGCAACGATGAACATTTCGACGCTGTCTTTGCGGCTTGATTCGGGTTTGATATGATGCACTTTTTCAAAATGCTTTTTAATATCCAAAAGTATTTCGGTCGTCGTGCCGCCAGTGAATGATTTCGCGACGAAAGCGCCGCCGGGTTTAAGGGCCGTCTTTGCAAAATCCCACGCGTATTCCAGCAAAGTCATTTGGCGCAGATGGTCGGTCTTCTGATGCCCGCAGGTGTTGGGCGCCATATCCGAAAGCACGACATCGACGGAATTTGTCGCCGATGTCGTGCAGAGTTTAGAGTTTAGAGTTGAGAGTTGAGATTCATTACTGTCCAAACTCTCAACTCTAAACCCTAAACTCTTTTTGCGCAGCCAATCAAGCGCTTCGTCGGTTGTGAAATCGCCTTCGTAAAACTCTACGCCGTCGATTGGTTTTATGGGAAGCAAGTCCATCGCGACAACGCGCGACTTTGGAAATTCTTTTGCAATATACTGTGACCAACTGCCCGGCGCCGCGCCAAGGTCCACAACGGCTTGCCCATTTTTCAAAAATTTGTATTTATCGTTTATTTCGATAATTTTATATGCGGCGCGCGCGCGATAACCGTCCTTTTGCGCGCGCGCGACGTACGGGTCCGCCGCCTGACGCTGAATCCAGGCGGTCGATGATTTTGATTTGGCAATTTTTTTATTTAGAATGCGCAACAGATTTCCTTAACATTTTGTTACGGGCGGCGTTCGCGGCGCGTTCGGAATAAAATTCATGTCGAACCGGGCTGTCCGAACCGTTAATCGTATGAAAAATCCATTTGCCGGGCGACACCTGTGTCGGGAATTCATCGCACTGGACATCGGCGACCGCTTTGATTATTTTGGCGCGCCTGTCCCAACAGAATGTTTTGGCGGCGCACATATCGCCGAAATACGTCGACCATTCGCCGTGATGCCTGTACACGGTTTTGACCACGTAATATGCAAGCATCACATTTTTGTATTTGAACGGCGCTATTTCTATCGGGTCTTTTACTTCGGCGATGGTCCAATCAAATAAGCGTGCGGGGTTTATTTTCATTTTTTTTCTCTTTTTGTTATTCTCTCTTGCTTTAATTGTCCGCACCGGGTGCACTTTTCATCATTTCCATAAGCTTATCGGGGCTTCCGAACGATGACAATTGTTTCATCCCGGCACGCATTTTTTCATAATTTTTCAACAGCTGTTCGACGTCTTTGACCGTTGTTCCAGAGCCGGCGGCAATACGGGATTTCCGCGCGGCAAATATTATTTCCGGACGGCGGCGCTCGCCATCCGTCATCGACGAAAGTATCGCAAGCTGTCTGTTTATCGCGCCGTCGGTTGCCTTGTCTTTCAATGCGTCCGCCATTTGTCCCATACCGGGCAACAGTTTCATCAAGCCGCCGATAGAGCCCATTTTTTTAATCTGACGAATTTGATGCATCATGTCGTTCAGGGTGAATTCCCCGCTGAACATTTTCTTCATCGTATCTTCGGCGTCGCGTTCGCTTATGTGTTCCTGTGCCTTTTCGACAAGCGACACGACATCGCCCATGCCAAGGATTTGCGACGCAACGCGGTCCGGGTGAAATTGTTCAAGATCGCCGATTTTTTCCCCCACTCCGACAAACAGCACCGGCGCCCCGGTTTCCATCTTCATGGACAAAACCGCCCCGCTCCGCGCGTCGCCATCGCTGCGCGTCATGACAAGTCCCGTGACGCCCAAAACATTATTGAATTCGCGCGCGACGTTTAACGATTCCTGGCCCGCCATCGCATCGACGGTAAGCAGGATTTCCGTCGGCGTCAAAAGCTTTTTCAAATCGCGCAGTTCCGTCATAAGCGGTTCGTCTATTTGCAGACGGCCGGCGGTGTCGATGATGATAACGTCATGGCTGGCGGTTCGCGGCCGGTGGCCCGTAATTATTCGTTTGGCGGTGTCGGTTGGTTTCTCGTCGGCGATTATGGGCAAGGAATCAACGCCGGCTTGCTGTGCCAGCATTTCAAGCTGTTCGCGGGCGGACGGGCGGTATATGTCGGTCGACGCAAGCATAACCGTGCGGCCCTGTTTTTTATAATACGCGGCAAGCTTGCCCGCAGTCGTTGTTTTACCGGTGCCTTGAAGTCCGACAAGCATGATAACGCGATGGTGGTCGGGGGTCGGGGGCCGGTTGTCGGATGATAATAAATTCACCAATTCGTCATAAACGATTTTTGCCACGGTTTCGGCGGGCTTGGTGCCGTCGATTATCTTTTGCCCTATGGCTTTTTCTTTAATGTCGGCGATGATTTTTTTGACCACCGAAAGCGCGACATCCGCTTCGAGAAGCGCAATCCGGATTTCCGAAAGAGCGTCGTCAAGCATGTCCGCCGTCAAATGCGTGCGCCCCGCCAATTTGGCGAATGTCGTTGAAAGCCTTCTTGTCAAATTGTCAAACATAGGGGGTATTTTACAGAGAATTATCGGGATTGCAAATGTTAAAAGGTTGAATTAAATCGCAACATCGCGCCGCCTTCGGTCGGGACGGCCGCAATTTGCGTACCTTTTGGCACATACCGGGTCGTGAACAAGTAATTGAATCCCGTGCCTATTGCCGCGCCGGCGACAACATCCGCCCAATTGTGATTCCGGGAAAAAACACGCGAATATCCGACCGCGGACGCCGCCGCATACATCGGCACACCAACCCACCAACCGTACCGCCGCTGCCAATATCCGGCGCCGGCGAACGCAAACGCCGTGTGGCCGGACGGGAAGCTGTGTCCCTTTGCGCCTTTGTCCTGGTACGGGCGTTCTGCGCGCACAGTATATTTCAGCGCATAAGTCACCGCCAATGTCGATGTTGTGGAGAATCCGAACTGTTTGGCGCCCTGCCAATCCCCAATCACAGCGGTATATAGCAATGCGGAAAATGGGATTGCAAACTGTCCTATGTCGCCCGCGCGGGCAAAGTCGTTGTTCCGCGCGGTGCCGCGGTTGCCGAACGCGCCGCCGGTTGCGAATAATGAAATCGCAATTGCGATAAACAGGAATCTTTTCATAGCCCGGATTATTGGCCGGGGGCGGATTTATTGCAAGCATTTTATTTGCAATTTGACAAAATACGATCTAGCCTACAAACCATGCGCCGGCAAAAAGCAAAAGATTATACACAGCTTACCATATTTTCGATGGATGGTGGCACCGCCCTTCCCGCGGCGCCCGTTCCGGTTAAAGATGCGCCGCCGCTGCATATCGACGACGACGATGGCGCGTTTGTGCCGGACAGCGAAATGGCCGCAATATTCCCCGATTATTATGAAGGCGGCGATGACGACGCCGCACCGGACGAAAACCCGCGCCAATACACGGACGACCGCGAATATATAACCATTTCGGCGGCAGAATTGAATCAGATGCTTCCCGGCGATGATGCGGCAAAGCCTGTGCCGACCGCGCCGCTCATGACGCTTGACAATGACGGCATACCGTTCGCCTTTGACGCGACCGACGAAGAATTGCAACGCAAAAAGGCCGAAGCACAGGAAATGTCATTTATGGGCGGTGATACAAAACCCCTTGCCGGGCGGAACATTGCCCCGCTTGTCGGCGATTGCTTTTACTTTATCGGCCGCGCATCTGTAACCGACGACCATGCTGTGGGGCGTCCGACGCTTAGTCCCAAAAACGACGACGACATTCCGCATTTTGTGCACATCATATTATTCCGTGACGCGCGCGATAATAAAAAATACTTTCTTGACGAGCGGGATGATTTTCAAGACCCGTACCCGTTCGACACCATGACATTCTGGCGCGCGTTTGATTCCGACGACCGTCGGCGATTGGGCCCGTTTCTTGAGAGATTTACGTACAAAGGCCGCGACATTTTCGAAGGCATCAAACTTGACCCCTGGTATATCGACAAAGGCGAGATAAAATCGTTTTTCAAAGTAAGCTTTGGCGAAATTCATTATAAAAGCGGCGGACGGAAATTCTATCTTCGCCAATCCGAAGAATACGAAATTCCGCATGAATACGAATACTATATCGAACAGAAATACGGCACGAAAATCAAAGAAGCCGGCGGCCCGTGGTACTATAACATTCACAGCCCGGCGGATACGATATTCCTTGGGAACATTACTTCGTACAATCCGGCGTTCCTTGACATCATATCGTACGAAGCCGTGTACAGCAAGGCACCCCTGCCTTTCCATTTTTTGAAAAAGACCGTGCTTCGGATGATGATGGATGTGATTTCCAAAAACTGCGGCGTCGACAAGAATAAAATATGGATACCGCATAAAGCAATCGCATGCGTTTTCAAACATGATTATGACTATATATCGCACGCCTTGGACGGGCCCAGAAAAACCGTTTACACAAAGAAAGGCAAAGTAAGCAAGGCGAAACAGGAACAATTGTCGCCGGGCAAGGATGTCTTTCCGAAAATCGAACTGTTCGCGCGATACATAAACCGCGGCGATGCGCCGGGTGCGGATTTTTATGACTGTAATATCTGCGCGGCCGAAAAGGTTTGCGTTTACAAAACCGTCGCGACGCGGATGCGGGGCGGATGAATTTTTCTTGTTGCCAAACATGACGGAAATAGTCTAGTATCCCTGTAACCAAAGGAGAGAGGTCATGAAAAAGTTTCTTATAATCGCACCGGTTCTTGCCATTGCGGGCTTTGCGCTTGGCGCGTACTATTTCTCAACCGTGCCCGGACAGCAATCGCACAGCAACCCGACGGAATTGCAAATGAATTGCAGATTCTGGGACGTTCATGCGACAGTCGACCGGAACAAGGCGGTCCTTCGCATAACACAGAATGAAAACTTTGATTTGGAAAACGAATTCCTGGCGCGAAAAGCGCGGGTTCTTGGCCGGTTTATGAATGTAAAAGACGCTCGTGTCGTCCTTTACAGAGAGCCGGAATTGGAATTCGATTCGACCCGCGAGCCGCGTACTACACGCCTTGCGTTCATCGGACGTGAACGGCGTTCCGGACAGGAAGTTCTTTTCCAAGGATGGTTTGACCCGGCGACAAACACAATGGATTTGTTCACCATCGAATTTTTGGAACGTATCGGGATAAGATGCGAACAGCCGCAGTTGGTGCCGTTCAGACTCTAAGAGAGGCGTATATGAAAAAATTGCTGTTTATCATGCCGCTTGCCGTATTGGCGGCGTGCGGCACGCCAGAGCATAAAAGGTCCGTGGATTGGCCGCAAGAGGTTCAGGTGGCGTGCGGCTTTTGGGGTATTCATGCGGTAATTTATAACGACCATGCGGTTCTTGATATAAAACGGAACAAGGTTTACACCGACATCACAGATTATTTCGACGGCGAAGTCCGGCGGATTGCGGACGCCGCGCCGGAATGGATTGCAATGACTGAAAGCCGCCGCGTTGTCGCAACACGGGACGCCGATTCTGATTCGGTCGACTTTGTGTGGAGCGACGGCGTCTTTTTCGGACTGCACAATTCGGAAAAGCAAGGATTGTGGTATCTTGGAATAAGCTTTGACGGCGGCGAAGCGTATCCGTGCTATATAGTGACAACGGACGGCCCGCGGGAAATGCTTGTCCCTTTTGAGAAATAAAATGAAAAGGTTCTTGTCCGCCATACCGCTTATTCTGTTGGCCGCATGCGGCGACAATTCCGCCGATATAGACTTTCAATCGTCCGTGATAAACGTAACGGGAACAATCCGGCAAGACCGGGCGACAATATATCTGTCGCGGAATTCGGACACCCCCTTTTTTACAGGATATGACGGCGAGCCGCAAGACCCGGCCGAAGCGGCGGTGAACGACATCGGTGCCGAACCCGTCCGCATCGAAATGAAACGCGACACGGAATGCCGGTGCTGGGTTGCGCCGGACAGAATAATATGGTCGGGAATCATTCCGGATACCGATGCAAAAGTTTACTTTATCGCGGATTATTCGCCGTGCCGACGCGGTCTTGACGCTTTTTACATAGCAGCCGGATACGAATCGATACAGATTCAGAACACAAGCTTCGTGCCTTTCAGATTGCCTAAATCGGACGATTGAAATTATTTCAAATGTTTTTTAAGATATTTTCCCGTCGGCGATGCGGGGTGCGTCGCGACCTGTTCCGGGGTGCCGAATGCGACGACATTTCCGCCGCCGTCGCCGCCGCCGGGCCCCAAATCTATGACCCAATCCGCGGTCTTGATAACTTCCAAATTATGTTCGATTACAATCACCGTATTGCCCGCGTCGGCAAGTTCATGAAGAACCGACAACAGCATTTTTATGTCTTCGAAATGCAGGCCCGTTGTCGGTTCGTCCAAAATATAAAGAGTGTTGCCCGTACTGCGCGCGGCAAGTTCTTTGGACAGCTTTATCCGCTGTGCCTCGCCGCCCGAAAGTTCAAGCGACGACTGGCCCAATTTTATATAATCAAGTCCCACGCGGCGCAGCAATTCCAATTTGTTTTTAATAAGCGGAACATTGATGAAGAACCGGTACGCTTCGTCCACCGTCATGTCCAAAACCTCTGCGATGGATTTGTCTTTGTATTTTACTTTCAATGTTTCGTCGTTGTATCTTGCGCCGCGGCATTGGTCGCATTCGACATATATGTCGGGAAGGAAGTTCATTTCTATCTTTATGCTTCCGTCGCCCTGGCATGCTTCGCACCGGCCGCCTTTGACGTTGAACGAAAACCTTCCGGGCGCGTACCCGCGCGCCTTTGATTCCGGAAGATTCGCAAAGAAATCGCGGATATGGGTAAACAGGCCGGTATAAGTCGCGGGATTCGAACGCGGCGTTCTTCCAATCGGCGATTGGTCTATGTCGACGACTTTGTCGATATGTTCAAGCCCGGTGATTTTGTCGTGCGCGCCAACTTCCAATTTCGACCCGTGCAGCGCGCGCATCGTCGCGGGATACAAAGTATGCAAGAGCAGCGAAGATTTGCCCGACCCGGAAACGCCGGCAAGCGTAATAAATTTCCCAAGCGGGATTTCGACGTCTATGTTTTTAAGGTTATTCGCGCGCGCGTTTTTGATTTTGATGCTTTCGCCCGAACCCGCGCGACGCGTCTTTGGCGTGTCGATTTTTTTCGCACCCGACAGATATTGCGCGGTAAGAGAATCTTTGTTCTTGATAACGTCCGACGGCGTTCCGGCGACGACTATATTTCCGCCGTGCACGCCGGCATTGCGCCCAATGTCGATAAGGTAATCCGCATGACGCATGGCGTCTTCGTCGTGTTCGACAACAATCACCGTATTGTCCTTGTCCCGCAACGTTTTCAAAGTGTCCAGCAATTTGTCGTTGTCGGATTGGTGAAGGCCGATGCTTGGTTCGTCCAAAACATAAAGGACCCCCGTAAGGCCGGAACCGATTTGCGACGCAAGCCTTATCCGCTGTGCCTCGCCGCCGGAAAGCGTTCCCGCGTTGCGCGACAGCGTCAAATATCCCAATCCAACGTTCGCCAAGAATTCCAAACGCGATACGATTTCGCGAAGTATCACGCGCCCGATGTCGTTCTGTTTCGGCGTTAATTTTTTCGGCAATTCGCGAAACCATTCAAGCGATTTCGCAACGGACATCGCGCCCGCATCCATTATGTCGACGCCGTTTATTTTCACGCACAACGCCTGGACATTCAATCGTTTGCCGTGGCATACGGGGCATGGCGTTTGCGCTTGGAATTTTTGGATAAAATCTTTAATCATGTTGGATTCGGATTCGCGAAAACGACGTTCAAGGTTTGGTATCACGCCTTCGAACGGTTTGTCGTATTCGAATCCGTTCCAATTGATATGCACGGGCACGTCGCCGCTTCCGTACAATACAAGCTCTTGCTGTTCATGCGACAGAGCTTTCCAAGGCTTTGCCATAGGGATTTTGAAATGCTTTGCAAGCCCTTCCAAAACATGTTCGTATTGGGTAAGCATTCCGCCGCGCGACCATGGCGCGATTGCGCCTTCGCGCAACGACAGCGTCGGGTCGGGCACGACAAGGTCCGGCGATATGCTTATCTGAACCCCCAATCCGTCGCACGACGAACATGCGCCAAGCGGCGCGTTGAAAGAAAACAGCCGCGGTTCGATTTTCGGAACGGTAAACCCAGATACGGGACATGCGAATTCCGTCGAATATAAAATGTCTTCATTGGTGTCAAGACGGCGGACAAGAACACTGCCGGGAACCAATCTTAATGAAGATTCAAGCGATGCGGAAAGGCGGGTGACAAAGTCTTCGGCTTTGTCAGAGTGTGCGGTTGCGGTGTCTGTTTTGTTGATAGATTTATTTTTTTTCTTATTATTAACTTCACACTTCACACTGCACACTGCGCACTCTGGCGGCAACGCAAGCCTGTCCACAATCACAAATATATTATGCTTTTTGTTTTTATCCAAAGCGGGCGGGTTTTCAAGGTTCGCAAGCTCGCCGTCTATTATCGCACGCTGGTACCCCTGTTTTACAAGGAACGCCATTTCTTTTCTATACTCGCCCTTGCGCATTCTTACCAGCGGCGCCATGACATATATTTTCGTGCCGGCCGGAAGGCGCCGCGTCCATTCCACCATTTCGGGAATCGTCTGTGACGCAATGGGCAATCCGGTCACGGGCGAATGCGGCACGCCGACGCGCGCCCAAAGAAGACGGAAATAATCGTAAATTTCCGTAACGGTCCCGACGGTCGAACGCGGATTTTTCGACGTGGTTTTTTGTTCGATGGAAATCGCTGGCGAAAGGCCTTCGATTAAATCCACATCCGGCTTTCTTTGCATATCCAAAAACTGGCGCGCGTATGCGGACAGGGATTCGACGTATCTCCGCTGACCCTCGGCATAAATTGTATTGAACGCAAGGCTTGATTTGCCCGACCCGGAAACGCCGGTAATGACCACCAATTGATTTTTCGGTATGTCAAGGTCGATATTCTTCAAATTATTTTCCCGCGCCCCGCGGATTTTGATGTGGGTCATAGCCGGGATAGTATACTGTAAAAAACAAAAAGTGCAAGTGGCTTGTGGTCCGTGCCGGTGGCTTATAGTTTGGATTCTAGAACAATAATATCCACAAATTCATACCACCAGCCACCAGCACGGACCACAAGCCACTATTCCGGCATCAATGCCGCGGGTGTAAGCAGGATTCCAGACCGGCGCACGCGGTCGCCGCCAAGGCGCGGCGCAAGCCGCCCGTTGACCCATACGTCTATGCCGCCCGCGTTTCCGACGGTCGCCCTTGTGGTCGCGGTTGGCACATAATACACGTCGCCTTCGGACAGGACGCGCGAAAACAATGTTTCGCCGCGGGCGTCTTCGACTTTAAGCCACGTTTCGGCGGTCGCTTGCAAAATCACCGTGGCGTCCGCCCTGTTGGCAAGGCCGAACGCTTCGCGCACCGGGACGGTGAATTCGGGCGTCGCCCGGACCGCGGGCGTTGCGGGCGCCTGTTGTTCCGCGACGGGTATTGCAACCACCAATTGTTCGGCAGTTTCGGGCGCCCGACCGCGCAAAGCGAAGAATACCGCAAGAACAAGGATTACCGCCGCGCCGCCAGCGAAATATTTCCATGTCCGGGCAAAAAATCCGCCCGCATCGCCGCCCGCGCCCGCCGCAACGGCGGCGGTGGGTATTTTATTGCACTGCGCCACGCAGTCCGCCTGTGTATTTTGTGCGTCGTCGTCCTGTTTTTCCTCGTCTTCTTCGTCTATTTTAAGCACGCCAAGTTCGTATTTGATTTTCTGGACGACAATATTCGGGTCCAATTCCAATTCAAGCGCGTAATTCCGCGCAAACCCAAGGATATAGACCAGTTCCGGAATCTTGTTGTATTCGCATGCCTCAAGCGCTTCCAAAAATTCTTCGCGGATGCAAAGTTGGCGCGCGATTGTTTGCAATTCGCGTTTCCTGCGGCCCGTTGTGCGCGCCGCGCGAAGCAGTTCTCCGGCCGTTTTGCCGTCGTGCACCTGTGCTTGAATATCGTTGATTTCTTTCGTCATATTTGGATTCCTTTATTTGTCGGGAGGTATGCTATAACGGATTATGGCGCCGGTCAACTAAAAAACTCTGTTATAAGCGCTTCCATCTCTTTCGGGTCGGAGATTTTGTTAACGCGAACGCGGAATTCCGCGCCGCCGGCGCGACCCGTCGAATACCATGCGGCATGCTTTCGGAACAACGGAACGCCCGCTTTTATGCCGTAATAGTCAAGTGTCAAGCCGAAGTGCTCAAGGATTAAATCGGTATCCGGTATCCGGCATCCGGTATTCGGGTTTGTTAATTCGCCCAAAAGCCGGGGCGCGCCAAGTAATGCGCGGCCTATCATAACGCCGTCAAACCCCATTTTTTCGATTTCCGCGACGTCTGCGGTCGTCTTTATATCGCCGTTATAAATTACCGGAATCGGCGCTGCGCGCTTTATATCAAGCGATTTTTCCCGGCATGCAAGACCGGCGTAACCTTGCGCCCGCGTGCGGCCGTGAACCGTCGCAAGCACCGCGCCGTTTTCCGCACCTATACGCACAAGTTCGGCGGAATTTATGCTTTGAGCGTCCCAGCCAAGCCTGGTTTTCATAGTCACCGGAATTTTCACCGCACGCGCGACCGCGTTTACTATCCGTCCCGCCAATTGGTGATCGCGCGTCAAAAATGCGCCCGCGCCCGCTTTGGTCGCGACTTTCGGCACCGGGCATCCCATATTGATGTCAATCCATGCCGCGCCGTTTTGTTCCAAAATCTTGGCGGCGTCCGCCATAACCGCGGGGTCGGCCCCAAAAATCTGGGCACCTATCAGTCCCTCTTCCCGATAATCGTCAAAATTGCGCTTGTTGTTGGTTTTAAGGTCGCGCTTGTTGCATTGAATCAAAGCGTGGCACGAAATCATTTCGGTAAGAAGCGCCGCGTCCGGCGCGCATTTGCGCAAGATTTCCCGATACGGCCGGTCGGTTATCCCGGCAAGCGGCGCCGCAAAAATCGGCACGGGAATGGTAAGATTTTTAAGATTAATTTCTTTGAACATTTGTGATATACTAGTACGCATGAAAGAAAAAATCAAAGATTTATTATCCTTTTGCGGCGAAGCGTGGCGCGGGCGGATGCGCGGAAAAATCGGGCTGCTTATGGTTCTTTTCGCGCTGTTTATGATGGTGCGCATGTTCGTCGGTTCGACGTCCGTTCATGGCTATATCCGCGGTCACATAAACCTGTCGCGCGAGCGCGCACAGCTTGCCGTGGAACAAGAGAGGCTGTCCGCCGTAAATACGCATATCGCGTTGGTCCAAAGTCATTCGCCGGATTTTATCAAAGAATTGGCGCAAAAGCGCCTTAACGTCGGCGACCCGAATCTACGGATTTTGAGATAATAAAAAAGACGCCGCCGGCGTCTTTTTTGTTTGCATACTACAGCGGGATATCTTCGTCAAACATCCTTGTTTCCGCCCTTGTTTCCGTCTGTTTGGTCGGCGCAGCAGCGGAAGCCGGCGCGGTGGCGGGCGCCCGGGCCGTTGTTGCGGCGCGGTTGGTCACAGGGGCCGTATTGCGGACACGCGAAGCGGTCCTTGCCGGTTTTGCCGATTTGGCGGCCGATGCGGGTTTCGCGGCCCTGCATGCGCCGGCGGCGTTACATGCGGTCGGTTCGGGTGTCGGGGTCGCCCTTGCCGTCACCGCGGTCGCTTGGGCGGCGCCGGCGAACAACGTGATAATCGCGATGATTGAAAAATATTTTATCATTGTGCTTTCCTCCTTGGGGTTGGCTGGTGGGTATTATATCACAACAGCCCCCCGGGGAAAAAGCACAAAATGGTTTAACAGGAAACTTCGGAAAGCGCGCCAGTTTTCGCATCCATTATAAAGCCGCGGATGTTTATCCCTTCCGGTAACAGCGGGTGAGTCTTTATCACACCCACGCTTGCCCGGACCGCTTCGTTGTCGTCTTCAAACCCGCGCATCCATTCAAGTTCCGCCGCATTTGCCGTAACGCCCATGGCCCCCATTTTCTCCGTCAAAACCGCCAAATCAAGACCTTTCATGCCGCATTCGGTATGACCGATGACCATGACTTCGCGAACGCCAAGCACGTATATCGCGACAAGAAGGCTTCGCATCACGCTTCCATCCGGATGGGTTATCATCGCGCCGGCGTTTTTGATTACCTTTGCCTCGCCGTTTCTGATATTCAGCGCCGCGGGCAAAAGTTCGACAAGGCGCGCATCCATGCACGTCACGATGGCAAGTTTTTTATCGGGTATCACGGTCGAGATATAGGGGACGTATTTTTCCGCCGCGACGAATTCTTTGTTAAAATTTACGATTTCATTAATTACAGACATATGATTTCCTTTCTGTTGATTGCCGCGCCGAACGGCGCGCTTCTGTGAAACCTTAACAAGGAATATCGGCCTGTTCAAGAAAAATTTAGGGACGCATATTTGCGCCCCCGTGTTTTATTCCGGTCTGTAACCGACGGTTTGCGTGACGATTACAAATTCGTCTTCGGCAAGCGGAAGAATATTCGCAATCGCGTCAAGGTTAACGCGTATGCGGACCACATCGCCAAGTCCTTCGGTGCGCCGCGATGTCACATAAAGCGCCACGTTTTGATACGCCGAACCCGCGTGCATCGGTGAAAATTGCCTGTCCGAACCGGTGTATATAAGGGTCAGCGGCGCATACCGGATACCCGGATTGTCCGAAAACAACGGGCGGATGTCTTCGTCAAGAACGCGCGTCAATTCCGCGCCGTTGTAACGGAACACTCCGTCCGCCGTCGCCGCAAACACGCCAAGATTCTGGCGGTTGCCGGCGGTCGGAATTGTGCGCGTGCCGGTGGAATTATTGCCCCACGCGACCCAAAGGATGTTGTCGACCGTGCGCTCATCAATCGCGCGGTCCGAAAACGCGCGCACGCTGCGCCGGGCGTCTATGATTTCCTTTATGTCCTCTGCCCCGGTGGTTGTGCGGATTGCCATGCCGGCGATTACGCCGACGGCAAGCGATGCCGCGACAGACAGTGCCAAAATTAGTTTCATTTTTTTCTCCTTGTGTTTGTTATGCGATTTCAAATTCCGAACTTTCGTCGTCAATCCAAAGCGATGCGCGTCTGGCGGTAAATTTTATAACGCAGTACGCCGGGTCGGTTTCGCCGCCTTCATAGATTTGTGAAAACCAATCAAGCCAGTATTTGCTTTTCGATTCCTGGTCGTCAAGTATTTCCGTTTCGCCGACAAGGGTTATATTGGCGTCTTCGCCCGCGCGACAGCATATGCTTGCCTTGTTGATTTTTTGAAGACGCTTTGCCTTGTTCGAATCAATGGTGGTGGTGAAATAGAGTTCCGAAATACTTTCCGGCCGGACAAGAGATATTGTCGACACGGACGGGTATCCGTTTTCGTCGATTACGCCGAAGCTTGCGCATGTACAGGTTTTGATAATCCCGTCTGCTCTTTCAAGAATTTTTGTGTTCATTTTGGACTCTCTTGTTCAATGTTGTTTGCCAACGGGTAACATATTATCGTGAAAAGACAAAAAGCACAACGCAAAAAACACCACCCTAACAAAGGTGGTGTCTCTCTGTTCTTTCTTTACAGTACTCCTAGAAAGTAGCATTGGCTAATGAAAAATACAAACACTTGGCGAAATTTGAACCGTTGGCGAATGAATCTTTTTTTGAAAGATAAAGAAAAGCTTATAAAATATGAAGAAATTGACGGTGATATTGCTGAAACAGCTGAAAATGTTCTTGAAATAGCTGCAAGAGCTGGTGAAATGTTCAGTTGTTCGAAACCTGATGTAAAAAATCAGATTTTGAAACTTTTAGTTTCTAACACGACCATAGAGGGTGAAAAAGCTTGGATTTCTCTGCAAAAACCGTTCGATTTGCTACTAAAAAATCCTAACTGTTTATTATGGTCGGGGCGACATGATTTGAACATGCGACTTTCTGCTCCCAAAGCAGACACTCTACCAGGCTGAGCTACGCCCCGATGCCGGCAGAGTATAACATCCGGCGGAAAAAATGCAAACGATATTTGTCCCTGTAATTATTTTGTCCGATATGATATAATCGCTTTGTATGAAATACTTGCAACAGTTTTTATTGCTTATGCTGTTTGTGTTCGCGGGCGAAGCGGTGCACGCAGCCGCCCCCCTGCCCGTGCCGGCAAGCATTTGGGGACTGTGTTTGCTTTTGGGCGCTTTGCTTTCCGGTATCGTCAAACTTCCGCAAATCGAAGGTGTCGCGAATTTCTTTCTTGTCATCATTCCCGTTCTTTTTGTCGTGCCCGCCGTCGGCGTTATTGAAATCTTTGGCGACATCAAAGAAATCTGGCCCATCATGCTTGGCGTTATCGGCATCACGTATCTTGCCGCGATGGCGTCTACCGGATGGCTTGCCGACTGGATGATACGAATCAAAGACCGGCGCAAAAGGGGCAGAAAATGATTCCGTTTTTTGCATCTTCCATATACTTTGGAATCGTGCTGTCCGTCGGCATGTATGCTTTGGCTGTGTTTATCAACCGGAAATGGAACGTGTCGGTTACGACGCCGCTTCTTCTTACCACCATCGGCGTTATCGGATTTTTGTTGCTGTTTCAAATTCCGTACGCCGCGTACGCCGCGGGCGCGCGGTATCTTAATTTTTTTCTTGTGCCCGCAACGGTGTGCTTTGCGGTGCCGATGTATAAACAAATCAAGACTCTTGGCCGATACAAGGCGGCGATTCTTGCGTCTGTCATTTTCGGATGCGGGGTTTCCGTCGGGACTGTCGTGTTGCTGTCATGGGCGTTCGGGCTTGGCCCCGTTATCATGCGTTCGCTTGCAAGCGTGTCTGTCACGACCGCGATTGCAATCGGCATTACGGACGAATTGGGCGGCATTGTCGCGATAACAGTGTTCGCCGTGATTATCACCGGCATCCTTGGCAACGCGGTTGGAAAGCAAGTCGTCGGGATGCTTCGGCTGCAAAGTCCCGTTGCGCGCGGGCTTGCGATTGGAAATTCATCGCACGCGATGGGCACGGCAAAGGCGTTGGAATTGGGTCCGAAAGAAGGCGCGGCAAGCAGTTTGGCCATCGTAATCTCCGGCATTGCGACCGCCGTTCTTGCGCCGCTTATCATTTGGCTTTTTTCTTGAATTTCAAAAAATAAATATTTATTTTTTTGGGCTTGAAACGCCCGGCGCGCGAACTATATTTGCGCACTGGGAAGCGCCCGCTTTCCGACAACAATCCAAAAAGAGGTGCACGATGACAGACAAAATGAAGATTTTTTCGGTTTATGGAAACCCAAAAAACTGTTCAACGACTGACAAAGTGACTCCGTTGCTTTCCGCCGAAAGCATCGCCAAAATCAAAAGCGTCATAGAACAATTGGAAAACAAAAAATCCGAAATCGCCTTTAATTGCGCGCCGGACGTCGCCGAAAAATATATCAAAGGCATCAACGGACGATTGGAAGTTTTTCAATGTCTGCTTGCCGGCGACGCCGCACGAATAATAATGGTCAAGCCAAGGGCGGAATAAAAATCGTTTTATCTAAAACGCCCCGTTCCCGGGGCGTTTTTCATTGCGCTTATCCGCGATGGTTCGCCTGTGTAAGGCCGCATGCCTGTCGCGCGCGCTTTTCGCAATCGCGGCGGTCGGCGCGGCGCTCCATCTTTTCGCACGCATACGAGTCCATACAGGACTTTTGCTGTGGCGTCATATTGTGATGGTGCATCATATTCGCCGATGCCGCTCCGCCGCCAATCAAAACAGCCCCCGTCATTGCCAAAAACATATATTTTTTCATATCGTATCCTCCTTTTTTCGATACGGAGGCATTATATCACCCGCCGTACGCGGTTGCTATATGACTGTATCCCCAAAGGAAAAGATGCCGCACGCTCCGCCCCGCCCTGTTATCGCCATCATGCGCATTGATTAATATTGACTTTTCAATAAAACCCATCAAGTCTATCTGAATTAAACGGTAGATTTACCTATTTGCGCCGTCTATAATGTTGCAACAATGCAAAAAGGGATACAAGATGGCCTTTGATAAACTTAAGGATGACAACGAAGCTTATGCTCGGCTTAAAATAGACGAACGGTTGAAAGAAGCCCATTGGCGGCTTATTGATACCGCGGACGAAAAGCGTAATGTGCGACTGGAACAAACTTCCGACAAAGGGCGCTTGGATTACCTGTTGCTGGACAGTCGTGGCTTCCCGCTTTGCGTACTTGAGGCTAAAAAACCATCTATCAATCCCCTGGCCGCCAAAGACCAGGCGCGGCGCTATGCGGAAAGCCAGAATATCCGCTTTGTTATTCTTTCCAATGGAGAAATCTTTTACCTGTGGGATATCCAAAGCGGCAATCCGCAAATTATAACCTCTATCCCAACTCAAGAATCCTTGGAACAGAAATCAAGTTTCAAGCGTGAAGTCAAGGCAATCACCAACGAAAAGATTACCAGGGAATATATCGCGCTGACCAAGAACCCAAATTTACTGGCCGAACCGGATTATATCAACGAAAAGACCCGCGACGCCTATTGTTGGAATAACGGGTTGCGCATATTGCGCGATTATCAACTGGACGCTATAAAGGCGGTTCAAGACGCTGTTGCCGCCGGTAATGACAGGTTTTTGATTGAAATGGCGACCGGCCTTGGCAAGACACTGACGGCTGGTGCTATAATACAGATGTTCCTGCGGACAGGGAATGCGACCCGCATTCTGTTCCTCGTGGACAGATTAGAATTGGAAAACCAGGCCCTCAAAAATTTTCGCGACTATTTGAAAGATTATAATTGCGTGATTTTCAAACAGAAGCAACATGACTGGCGCAAGGCGGATGTAGTTATTTCGACAATTCAAACGCTTATGACCGGTGACAAATACAAGGCCGTTTTTTCGCCTACAGATTTCGATTTTATCATCTCGGACGAAGCGCACCGCTCTATCGGGAGCAATTCCCGCGCGGTGTTTGAATATTTCGTCGGATACAAGCTTGGATTGACCGCCACGCCAAAGGATTACATCAAAAACATAAACATCGAAAAGTTGAAAACCGCCGACCCGAAGGCACTGGAGCGTCGGATATTATTGGATACCTATAAAACCTTTGGTTGCGAAAGTGGTGACCCGACTTTTCGTTATTCCCTGCCGGACGGCGTTAAGAACGGACATCTCATCAATCCGCTGGTTTTGGATGCCAAGACCGATATAACGACCGAATTGCTGTCAAAGGAAGGCTATTTTGCTATCGGTGTCGATGAGAGCGGTGAAGAAATAACCAAGGAAAATGTAAAAGCAAAGTCATTCGAGAAAGATTTTTTCAACGAAAATATCAACCGCCAGTTCTGCAAGGTATTCCTTGAAAATGCAGAACTCGACCCGATTACCGGCGAAGTCGGCAAATCATTGGTGTTCTGTGTAAGCCAAGAGCACGCGGCAAAAATCACGCAAATCCTTAACGAGTTTGCAATGATTATGTGGCCAGGCAAATATAACAGCGACTTTGCGGTACAGGTTACAAGCCTTGTTGACGGCGCTCAGCAGATGACGATTGATTTCGCGAATAATAAACTTAACGGAAATTCCCGCTTCCGTGAAGATTACGAGACAAGCCGCACACGCATTTGCGTAACTGTCGGCATGATGACAACGGGATATGATTGTTCCGATTTAATGAATATCGTATTTATGCGGCCGGTATTTTCACCGACCGACTTTGTGCAGATGAAAGGCCGCGGAACGCGTAAACATACTTTCAAATACATCGACACGGACAAAAATACTATTTCTGCGGACAAACAGTTATTCAAGTTATTCGACTTTTTTGAAAATTATAAATATTTCGAAAAAGACTTCAAATACGACCAGGAATTGATGTTGCCAAAAGGTGGCGCCGCATGCAGAGTCGAACCACCGGAAGAACCAAAAAAGAAACGCGAGACATTAACCTCTGGCGCGACGGATAATATAAACAGCCTCAAGGCCCACGAAATCAAGGATATGCGTATTGATATTGAATTCTGGGGCAATGTGAAAAGAGAAATCAGCGCGGACACGGATATTCGCAAAGCAATTGATGATGAAGATTGGGAACGCGCCATCGCTTTGGTTCGCGTCCGATATGAAGACAAACCAAAGTTGTTCCCAACGCTGGATAATATCAGAAAAGCGAACAGATTAGACCGACGACTTGGCTGGCGCGAAATCTTGGAAAAGATTTTCGGTATCGGCAGTCCCGACTTTCCAACACGCGACGAGATGCTTGAAAACGAATGCGACAAGTTTATATCCATCGCCAAGCCAGAACCAGAGGCCGCGCTGTTGATAAAGAATTTCATAAAAACCTATGTTTTGGACAGCAGATTCCGCGACATAATCGAAAACAAACAAACGGCGCAGTTGAACTTTTATCCCGGATTTTCGCGCGAAGATTACGTCGCGCTTGGCGATTTGAAAACATTGTTGCCGGAATATATAAAAGACAATATTATTTTGAATAATTATATGGAGTAGCAAAATGCTGGACGCCGACACAAAACGAATTATAAACAATGCGCGCGATATTCTGGTCGGCAAGGTGCCAAACCCCCAGTCGCAGGTTGACCTTATAACCATCGCCATGATTTATAAATTCATGGACGATATGGATTTGCAAAACTATGAAGACCACGGAAAACGCATATATTTCGTTGATGATATAGAACCATACGCGTTCAGCAAAATCATGGACCAAAAACTGGGGAACCAGGCAAGATTAAACCTGTACGCAGAAGCGTTGGATAAGTTGCCGTTTGCAAAATCGGTGCCGGAATTATTTCGCACGATATTCCGCGGAGCATTTCTGCCATTTCGTGACCCGGCGACACTCACGATGTTCCTTAAAGAAATTAACAATTTCACATACGATAATTCCGAAACTCTTGGCAACGCGTTTGAATACCTGCTTTCTATCATGGGAAGTCAGGGCGACGCCGGCCAGTTCCGCACGCCGCGCCATATAATTGATTTTATTGTAAATGTTGTAAAACCGGCCAAGACGGACACCATCCTTGACCCCGCGTGTGGCACGGCTGGATTTTTGATTTCCGCTTATCTGTA
>Ga0123353_10001472_pt1 | contig 28864 bp, 18 predicted proteins | sample TergutLab28metaG_3_FD_92763 | JGI IMG/M metagenome (GOLD analysis project Ga0123353, IMG submission 92763) | Labiotermes labralis P3 segment gut microbial communities from Petit-Saut dam, French Guiana - Lab288 P3 | ecosystem: Host-associated > Arthropoda: Insects > Digestive system > Gut ...
AAAAGAAATTTTTACCAATATTTTTGTTTTCTACAAAGGCCTTTATTTCCCCCCCCCCCCATTTTCCTTTCACAAAGTAAGCGTTTTTCTCAGGAGTCGGTTACTTTACCAAACTCGTTGATTTATATTTGGGTAGGAAACATTTGCTTCTAGGGTTTTCAATACTTTCCTCGTTGCCTTCAATCGACGCCAAGATCGCTTTCTCTTATTAGCCTCCCGCTTCTTCATTAATAATTATACATCACATTTGATGTGTAGAATCTTCCAACATAAGTAATTAGCCGCTACTGTCAGAGTTTATGTTTCTCTGTTTCTGCGAATGGGGTAAAGAGCGCTTAATAACTTGGCCAGTTTTGAAAAAATACAACTTTTCAACGCTGTACGATTAGAAGACAGTAATTGCTTTAATGTACATTTTGCCAAAGATAATGGTGTTCGAAGTGCAATTTGATGCTTACCTATTGTTTGTTTGGAACTTGTTATGCCAGTAGATAATATACGCACCTGAGTACGCTGCCTTCGTTTCTGCCGTTTGGCGAAATCACGAGATGAGGTTATTTTACAACCTGTTGTACAAGTGTTGTACAAGTGTTGTAACTCTGTGTTATTGGAAAACTGACACGAAAACCGATGCATTGTAGCCTTGCGCAATAAATTCCTGTGGCTTTCTTGTGCATATGAAAGCATTTAAATGAAAACAGGGGTCATAATTTGTTTCTACGACCTCACAAATTTCAGCTTTGATTGCCTGCTTCTTACAAGTCGGACATTCGTAACGTAATACAGTTGGACCCGTCTTAAACGGAACCTGGACATAATGGATACCAACCTTTAGCGGGAAACATTCACGGTCCCCAAGATCTGGGTTCCCCAGGATCCATACTTTAAGTACCTGCATTAATGGAACCTTCCTGCATCGGAAATAATTAGATCCATTGCAATTCCTTTACAGACAGTTTGCAGTGTTTATTGTACATTGCTTTTGTGAGTGCAGGCGTTATTATTTCGACCACATTTGCCTGGGGCTTGGGCTGTTGCATATGCAATGGGCAATGACGCTTCAGATAATGCCTACTGTCATAAGACTGTTTCGAGGTACGCTGTAGATTTGATTTTGTTAATAACATCACAGTAAAAGAGTGGCTTGATACAGATTGCACAAAAATGGCGAAGGCTGCCTAGAAATGACCACCCATTACAGCAGGCTCCCTACATATTCTGTTGTGTCACGACGTGGAAGGTACTGCAATGAAAACGGTTGACTTCGGTTCTGTTCCATATTTTGTCACATTATACGGAGTTCAGCGATATTTCGCCATTAATTTTTCAAGATCCTGTTTGTGACAAATCACGTATATGTTCTGATATTGTGGGGGAGTTACTGCGGCCTTCTAACCGGCTGTGATATAATACAGTTTAATCTTGTAAAGTAAGATGTGTAAGGATTTTTTTATTTCTAACTCAGGCCACCTTCACTAGTAGAAAGCATAAAATGTTTTAAAAGATAGGTGACAAAATTTCCTGATTTGTACTGTTCTGCATATCTTATTGTGGATTGCATGATTTTCCTCTATGTTAAAGTGTTTATTGCCAATTGTAAGTAGAAAAAATTCCTCTTAGGTTCAGCTCAATTCATACCAATTTTAAAATTATGCATCCTGTTGTGTTGAACTATAAAATAAGGAATAAACAGATAACCGCCGAAAGCAACTTTATAAAATAATTCATTCAGCTACATGTTTCGACCCCATGGGGCCATCATCAGGCTGGCGGCCAGAACAAACCAAGGAAGGATACATGTCGCCTTACGGAAGTAAGATCTCACTTCTTACAATTACGTTAACAGTAATTTTATTTTAATCACGAAATGTATTAAGGAAAACTGAAATTGTTAACATACTTGTAAGAAGTGAGATCTTACTTCCATAAGGCGACATGTATCCTTGTTTTGGTTTGTTCTGGCCGCCAGCCTGATGTTCGTCCCATGGGTCGAAACATATAACTGAATTAATTATTTTGAATTTGTGTTTGATGGTTATCTCTTTATTCCTGATTTCAGTCCAGACTGTTGTAGATAATGAATCTGAAACGGTGGTGCATGATCATAGTCATGGTAGTGATAATCATCAAATGTGACACTGAGGAGTAGATTTAAGAGAATCTCGACTTCATTGTTTCGCATTATTCATTTCTCATCATTTTCCTCCGGTAAAGTCTGAACCCATGAATGGTTGTAGATTTGCCTCACGACTATTAACACGCTGTACAATTCCAAAGTTTACAAGAACTGCATGCGTGTGTTCAGCCATTCCGCTTTTTTAAATCTGTAGCGTGGCTGCACATGGAAAGAAACTTAAAATGTTGGTATCGGTGTGCACTACGTCTGCGTGATCTCCACACTTTGTTCTAGGAAGGCAGTGTGCTAATCAGAGACATAATTACATGTGTGACGCAAGTTGAGGCAATTTTATGACCTTCTGTAATTTACCCTTTCAAGGTTCACCTCGTTTATGCGACTGCACATGTAAAGAAAAATAATCACTCATCGGCTGGAGTTAGGACACAGAGAATTTGTTTCTTATGGTGAGGAATTGTCTTGAAACCATGTTAAGTGTCCCAGAAGACTGGACAGGTCAACTGCTCCGCTATTGCAGACTTCAGACTTCATGCTATGCATTGTTTGGACTCTGTCAGTGGTAGCCGGAAGATTGAAGAATATCACATCGTGTGTTTGAATCATAAAGTATTAATTAAGGTCACTGTGTTGAGGAGGTTGTGCAGCGGTACTCTGCAAGGTGTTGAATTTCATTCACATCGTACGGCCTTCACCCAATTGCTGTACTTGAGAATACCGGTATATCGCCCCTGCGAGGCACATCACTGTCATTGGCGGTCGTGAAGCAGGCAGCATCTAGTTATAAGTGCCATGTAGTCTGAATTCATCTAGCACAGGATAGCTTCATTGGTGAATTCTTGTGAATCTTCGAACATCACGAAAAGAGGAATTTCTTCACTAGCTAAGTGATTTCTAGCTTCTTAAAGGGGACTCTTTTCTGTGGAGTTAATTAGACATTCAGTAAATACATTAGTTTTATCCCTAGTAGCATTAGAATTGTAAATTTTGTTTTGCTCTTGACATCATGTTAGGTGACTGACGGACATACACAGGTCTCTTGTCTGTCTGACATAAGCAGTGTTGTCCGTGGTGTGTTGCAGAAGATGTGTTTCATTTCAACAAATATTTAATTCTAGACGAATGACGATACAATCAAGCACTTATTGCATACAGTGAATTGAGAGGGCTTGGCATTAGAGTTTTACTTATTTGTAAGAATGACTTATTGTCCTAACGATGTTATTTTCACATACAATGGGCCACTATTTTGTATCCCAATAAGAGTAGAACGGATGATGTAGGTATACGTACAGCACTGTGGAAATTGAGGAAGTAAACAAAAAACCCTCCCTAGTTGAATAAACATTGAGTTTAATAAATCGGCTTTTGCCTACTGAAAACATTATACTTTTTTCGGTCATATTAAAAGAATGAAAACGAATAAATTAGGGACCGAGAAACAAAGGAATGAGAAAGAATAATTTTGATGAAGAATATGAAGATCTGCACAGTGTTGTAAACAGGAGGTGATGGAGCAATATAAGAAATACTTAATGACGTTGATGGAGACACATTAGGGAAGGCAAACAGCTTTTCTGCGGACATGTTAATAAATCTTCAGTTACGTCGAATGATAACCTTCATGAAATATTATTTAGAATTGATTGTTTCATAAATAGAGTAACAACACTCTTTCAGCTGCAAAAGTTTCATAACGTCGAATGCGATGGGGAACGTACTAACATTCTGCCGAAAAAGAATCTTCCGAATGCAAGTTTGGAGCTTTCTCGTTACACCACCCTGTTTTGTCTTGTTAAAAACAGGCTTCAACAAACCGAAAGTAATTCACAGGCATTACTAAGAAGACAACTATGACTAGTGTCTTTAACATTGTAGTGTATCCATATTGTGCATAAGACTTCAGTTCCTCCTCACAGAGAGCCAGCTATGTGCCCATTGTAAAGACCAATCGGTTATTGCCAACACATTTTAGCTCCATTTATGTGAAGTATGTTTAAAAACAAAATTTATGACTTCTAGCAAAGTAGATAACTTGACTGGTCGACGGATGTGGGTGGTGCCTTAATGAAATCGAGTTTCATTAATAAATTTCTCTATTAAATATTATTGAAATTATTCCATAGCGGATGGGATTCTTACGCGTATTTGTACTTTTGCAGTTCTCAGTTACTTTTTCGTATTAAAATTTTCCAAAATGAAGGGCGGCAAGCTTTGAAGATAGTGCAACAGTTGGCCAAGCATGGGTGCAAAAACATGTCGTCCAAGAGCACATTAATTTTAATTTCTTTGTCGACTTCAGACTCTCGGATGAAAATTTAATTCCAAGCAATTATAAGACTATTTTTTAAAGACTTTCTACGAGCAGATGAAGTATGTATATCAGTCAGGAAGCACAATGCTTCGTAACCTGTGCAATGTGGAACTGCAAAGGAGGGTCTTGATGTTTCCTGTTATATAATCGGTAAATGTAGCTTTATGCGGCATTCAGACCGAAATATGGAAATTAGTAAAGACAAGTGGAAAAGTGCACGCCTTCTTTTTTCTAATTTTCTGGAATAGAATTCTGCCACAACATACACAAATATGGCTTGTGGATGGTGAATACACATTCCTCTTTTGTTTTTTCAGAAGTTATATTACGAGTATTTCAGTGAACTGTGAAAGCTTTAGGCCTAAATGATTAGGTCAGTACCACATAAGGTAATTTTAACTGCCGTTAATTATGAATTAGATTTTGAGACTCCGACTACGAGTTCAAATTACGAATTTGGCTCAGTTACTACTTAGACAGACTTTTTATGTAGCATAAGTCCGGTATATTTGCCAGTAAACAAGAGTGATAAGTGTACAGTACAGGGATGCTTTTTATGAATCTGGTCTATCTACGAAAAATGTTATAATTATTACATTCCTCGTGGATAGATCAGATGGAACTGAAATTATAATTTAAGTGCATTTCATCTTTAATGCACTACAAATCCAGAAAGTTTTATAAACGTAAAATGGATGCACTTTCAGAAACTCTAATTCTATTTCTGTACTCAGATGTTATTTTACACATCCTACAACTGCAGTTCCTATTTTAGAAACACCACATATAAACGAAAGCGGCCAAAACTTATTTTTTCCCCTCGAAAACAGCTCCTTTGATGCGTTTCGTAGTTCAGTATGGGCGTGTCTGACTGACTTACCTGAAGCGACAGAGACACAGTCATGACGTACAGTGACGTTTGCAAAATAGCTTGTAACTGATGAAACAGAGAGCTACGAAACTCATTAAGGGACAACGTGAATTGGAATAACGGCCAAACAGATGACGTCGCAAAACCGAGTGGGGACGCTAGTAAGGTCACGTGTGACTTTCCATACTGCGGGTATACTGCGGGTGACGTGGTGTACAAGGAGAAGGCGATTACGGGAACTGAGGCTGTGCCGCATACATGTTTTGTACTCGTACTTTGGATCCATAGGGTTAAACCGGGAAGTAATCGCAAGTACATTTGTACTGATCATTCTGCATTCTGTCTGCCAGGACATGGGAGATTCGTATTGTCCGCCGCGGAAGTGTGGCGCTGTTGACAGCGATAAGAGTAATCTTGCCTCTGTATTTCATGAGTAATGTAGAACTGGTATTTAATAAAATACCTGAACGAATTTATTCTTGAGCAGTTTTACGATACTCTTCAACCGTGCAAAATTAGCGTCGAAGGTGGGGAGTTATAATGAATGAGAGGTCATTACGAATTTGGAAAAAGACAGCCGTGACCTATTTCAAGATTACATTGCGGCATTTGATGGAATGGACTCAGAAGTGTCATCAAAATCTTCCAGGATAGCTATGAACCTGATCGAGATAAGAAACTGGTACCGCTAGACCAATCCGCTTTGTCAGAATCAAAGAATCTCTGGCTCTGTTTTAAAGGAAGAAACTATTTACATGGAACAGAATCCGTGAAAAGACATCACTTGCCATGTTGTATAGAAATATGTGGTTACCGCGTCTACAGGAGCCGGCCGCTGTGTTTCTCTTTTGGGTCAGTTGAATTCAACGCATATCCGCAGATTACATATCCGTAGGCTATACTTAATGTTATCTTTCCATCCTCACCTAGGTCTCCCAAACGATATTTTACTTTCAGGTTATCCGACTACAGTTTTTATACTTTTCACATCCTTCAATATGTGCCATATTCCTTCCCAGTTCACTCTCTCCAGTGGTATATTGTGAACAGTACGATTGTGTAGCTCCTCATCATGACACTTTACGAACCTTTTAAAACCGGGCATCTGCAGAATCTATAAATAACTTGCAGAACAAAGGAACGAAAGAAGAGATATGGGAATTTAATAATCTTGCAGAAACGGTGACCTACTTTCTCGCTGTACTTTATTTCCTATATACCGTTTCTTCCGAATTTCTCGTAAAATCTGGGAAGCTGGAAATTGCTTTATTTACTTGCGTAAATATGAGGTGGGGAGGAAGGTTGAAAAGAGAAGAAGTAAAGGAGGAAAAGAGTTTGAATTTTCAGTTATTCCGGGATATGACGCCGTGTAGAGCAGTATGTAGGCGTCGACGTTTCGGAGGAGATGCTTGCCGCCATCGTCAGGGCTTACGTAGACTAACCTGAGGTGGTGGTAGGAAGTCGCTCAGAAAGTTCAATACCAACATACAAGTGCACACGGTGTCATATTCTGCAAGACTAGAATCTTCATCGCCACCGCTGTGAGAACCTCAAATCTCTAAATCTCGGAAATGAACGCCTGCAGTCTCCCTGTGGCTACAGCGCGGACTTGGATCCATGCCTGAACTGAGTGGAAACGGACAGATTATTTTGCCATCGCAACTGGGCGCACGATCTGCATATGCAAATCGTGACATCTGTATGACACTAATTGCAAGTAAGACCACACCAAACACCCCTTGTTAATTAACAATTAACCCAACCAACGAGTCTTCACTGACGTTGGAAACTAAGCTTTTCCAACCAGTGTGTGTATGAAGCACATCGTTTTTTGATGGTGACAATCAAAGATATGAACATACGACACAAAAGCGTTAACTGGTTGTGTGGCCCGGTTCGGGGTACAGTCCTGTGCAGAAAACGTAACTTAAAGTAGTTATGCATTGTATTATTATTATTATCATCATCATCATCATCATCATCATCGTCATCATGCCGTAGTCTGTCACGACAGAACCATAATCTCATCCAAAGCGAGTTCTCCACAGAGTACGATCTAGTGCTTTGTCTTTCAGTTTTCAGTGTCAAGCCGTCCACCAGCTGCTTACGTCGTCTTCCTCGTCTTATCGTCACTTTTATCCTTCCTACTATCCCTCCTTCAAAAATGTGTGTAATATGCAACCAATGAAGTTAGCTTTCCTTTTTTATTGTATATAGGATATTCCTTTCCTCCTTGACTGTATGCAGTACTTCTTTATTTTTCGTACATTCGGTCCAGCTGATCTTGTCCACGCTTCTTCAGCACCACATTTCAAATCTTTGCAAGCAATTCTCATATACTTTGCGAATCGTCCAATTTTAAGCACCATGCAAAACTGTGCCCCAACTATAGCACTTTACTAGTTTCTTCCATAAATTTAAGTCCAATTTGCTTGTAAAAAGAGTTTCCTTTTTGATAAATGATGCTTATGCCACAGCAATCTTGGATTTAATTTCGCATGTGCCTCTTGTATCTTTTGTTTTCATGCTACACAAATAGTTGTTTTTGATTTGTCGTAATCTGTATTGGGGATCGGTGCCTTGAGATTCTCATCACCTTAGTTTTTTCACATTTCCATTTCCTAACATCTTCCATTTTCAAGTAGTTTATCAATCATGCCTTGTAGCACCGTTTCTTCCTTAGCCGGTAGCACAAGGCCATCTGCATATTTCACAGTACGAATTACGTACGTGCCCTCGTCTTTTGAAGTCTCCAAACCCTTCAAGAGCTTCCTTGGTAAGGTATTTGCTGTATAAATAGAATAGAATCTGTGACAAATGGCTTCCTTGTCTCACTCCTCTTCCATTCTTCATACTTCTGCCTCCCCTTGGTCCATTCTTTAAGACTCTGTTCCACGTATACTGCATGGGTCTCCAACCTTCCTATGGCGAAGGAACACACCGGCTATTGAGTGTTGGTTCGCTGGCTGCACGTGGATAAAGAGCAGGTAGTTTGCAAATTTTAGTGTATACATGATTTACAAATATGGCCGTCGGCCGCATAATACAAGCTGGCTGCCGCGTGTTGGTGGACCATGACGTCTAGTTTTCTGATGAACCTTCTTTCGCGCCGGTCGATACCAGTTTCTTGTAGGATATGTATGAGTTTTGAGTGTTGTATATATTTCGAAATATGTTGTAGGCACCTTTAAACAGTCTGTAACAAATGTATGCTGTGCAAATGAAATGTGTGGGCTCGCTGCAATAGAAGCCCGCTTCACGCATGTTTGCAATCTTTCCCCAACTGTACAGGAGGAAAATCATGCTGCGAAGAGGCTAACGACGCCTCTCAGGTTACACATTATACGTAATAAATTGTGGTCATAAATGAAGAGTAAGTATGGATGTGGAAGTTAGGGGCGCGGCATGTTTTAAGGTACTGTACCATACACTACATAACAAGCTTTATCTGTTGTACTCCTCACCAAATATTTGGGTTAGCTTATCAAGAAGAGCGAGACGGGCGGGGCATGTGGCATGTGTGGGAGACAGCAGAGGTGCGTACAGGGTTTTGTTGGCGTGACCTGAGACAAAAAGGCCATTTGGAGGACCTAGGCGTAGATAGGAGGATAAAATTAAAATGGATCTTCAGGAAATAAGATGGGGAGGCATGGAATGGATTGATCTGGCTGAGGTGATGAACACTTGTGAATGAAGTATGAACCTTCGGTTCCATAAAATGCGTGGGATTTCTTGACTAGCTGAGGACCTGCTAGCTTCTCAGGGACGACTGTGCTCCATGGAGTTAGTGTCATAGTTCGTCAAGGGAGACTTCAGTCAATGAAAATCCTATTTTGTTGGCTGCATTCCGAACGAGATTTCAACTGAGCGCCTGTCAGCCGTGTTGTGAGTCAGGCGGTTATTCGTCTGCGTTGTACCGCGCATGCCCATGTTTGAACCCAGGCCGGTCTCTTTGGGATTTGTGGTGGAAGAAGTGGGGCTGGGACATTTCTTTTCGAGTACTTCGGTTTCCCATGTCAGTATCATTTCACCAATGCTCCATTCTCATTCGTCTCCGACGCTATGCGATATTACGAATTGAAAGTGTCGTTAAAAGACACACTTTAAAAAATCGGGAGCCAGTCGACTACATTTATAAACTGTTACCACTGCTTCAACCTGTTCGACAGAATTTGGGAAAGTGACAACCACCCACTTCCACGTCAAGATATTTACTGTCCCGCGCAGTTCTGGCGTGGTCCTTCCCTGTAATAACGGGAAAAATGTACGCACTGATGAACTGATGTAACGAAGCAGGTGCGATTTTTCTGTATGCATAAATTATTTGCTTACAATCCAACATGTTGCGGCTCATTAGCCGTCATCAGGGATAACACCAATATCATGGGAAGATTCGCAAGACCGTCACATAAACAGTCAACAATAAACTAATTAAAAGAAATGAATAAATTTAAATGTCAGACGTTCTGATACAATTACGCAGAATAAAATAATTGTAACATCTCTTAAGTAAAATAATGAAACGTGTATCTTTCAATTAAATGAAATATTATTATTATAATGATTATATTGTTTCGGCTGTGGCAGATAAGGTCGTACTGTATTGTGAACCTGGATGTGTCAACTGCGTGGCCACACGTGTTATTACTCCGTTTTCATAGTTGGGTAGTGTTTCTTTTAATGTTTGTCTTCAGCCTTGTGTAACGATGACAGTGAATGTCGTAGCATGTATTACCTTCCGTAACAGGGATTCGTCTTCGGTTGCTATTTGCTAACTGGTGTAAACAGTAATATTTAATGTTTTACAACACCGACGCACGAGTGTCTGTTAATCTCACATTGCTATTGTAACAAGACACTCGGCTTCCATTTGGAAGTGCTTTGAACTTATTAGTAAGCAGAACCTGAGGAGCTGAGCGGATTTGGATAAAGCTCTGTATTGTAGACTGGCATTACATTTTGTTGAACCGCTGTAGTTTTGGTCTGTTGTTTGTGTGCGGTGCCTGCAGTTACGTACTGTATAGGCCTAAATTCGTCTTTGGCTCGTTTGACATATTTGTAGACAAACTGATACACGGAATTCTTGCTATGTAGACATTGACATGTTTAAGTTTTCTTAATTTCATTTCCAGGCCGCTTTATCTGAGAACCTAAGTAAATTTCTGGTCGTGTCTAGTGGACCATTCTCCTTACAGAGGAGTGAATGATAGTTGCAGGTATATGTGAAGGACATACCTTATATTGTAGGTACAGTATTGCGTTAGCTTGTTGTAACATCTGCACATAGCTTTATGTTTTGGAGAAAATCAAGTATGAGCAGTAATGACTGTTAATGACTGAATGCAATCTGAATTATAGTCAAAGATCCAGTCCGTACGGCGCAGTAAACACTCTAGCTCAGTTACAAGATAGGCAATGTACGTATAACGTAACATTGAGGCGCGTTAGTTGAATCATTGTTGCGCAGAAAAGCAATAAGTACTACATATACTGCGTGTGTGTCTGTAACCTTAGTATCCAATATGCAATGTGCGTGCGCCATATCGTCATTTGTGGTCTGTCCGGGTGTATAATATATTTCTACATTATCTCATAAACGACATGATTTTCGAACAAAAAGTTATTGGACATAAAATGCGTGTTTTGATATTCTCTACAACTCCTGTCCGGAACATTTCTCGTTCTAAGAAGAACTGAGCCATATGTGGTCAAATATGTGTATTGATCATCATATACAGTACCCGTTATTCTTGTCCGATTTTAACGAAATGAGTTTTCTCGGCAGATTTTCGAAAAAAAAAACAAATAAAAAAGTCATGAAAATGCTTTTAGTGGGAGCCGGGTTGTTCCATATGGACGGACGGACGGACGGTTGTTCGGGCAGAGAGATAGGCAGACGGATGGAAAGAAATGACGAAGCTAAACAGTAGCTTTTTTGCGATTTTCCGAGAGCACCCGTAGCCAGTCAGTCATTGCTGTGTGGGGAAGTAATTGCTGTTTGTTCTGATATTTAAAATATACACATAAGTTCACTGTGTGGGCGGAAAGTAGAATTTCTGGATTTTAAACGTGGTGGTACATAAACTAACCACTGGGTTATAGTAGGTTAAGCATGCGCTGTTGAAAATGGTGTACAAGTTCGAGCAGTCTTCTTATCAGCTAGCGATTATATGTTCTGTGTGCATGGCACGGTTCACCTTGACGTGGAAAGTGGACAGCCGTCACGCAGTTTTAACGCCGTCCTCAGGTATGCATTCGCCGGGCTTGGTTATTTTACAGAGGTCTCTGTCATCAAAATTTTGCCTGGTCTTGATTGTGGTTTAACTTTCCCGACATCCCATTTATCTATGTTAAATCATTTTGCAGATTCAATAACGGGCAAAATAAAAACACGGTTCTTTTTTTCAGGAGACAGTTTTATTAAAACTTCTGATACCTACGATGGTATTTATTACAATAATAAAAATGTAAATTCTGTACAGCTTTTTGTAACCTTCACCACTGACAGAAGGGTCACCGTATATTGAACATTAACGTTTAAATTCAATACATAAGAGGTTTTAACTGGAACACAGCGCATTTAGCAGCAAACACGCTGGAGCATATGCCGATTGTGTAAGGAGTCAGGCTGCATTTCACCCGTTAACATTGGCGACATAATACAGATACAGAATGAACAAGCTACGTAAACCATTTTACTGACACATTGCACTTCACCGCTGCCTTACATTTCGATGACCAATCAGTCTGTGTCTCGTGCAGTCGTGTAGACTATTTGTGAATCATTTCTCAGTGTTTGTTCTTGCGACGTTTGCTCTTAAGTTCTTTCAGCCAACTCGGTGAAGAGAGCTGCGCTCTTCTGGGCTTTTACGCAGTGAGTAGTGATAATTCCTTACCGACGTTTCGGGACAGCCTGTCGGTCCCATCTTCAGTGGCCCAGAAATCTTCAAGAATACAGAAATCTTGACCCTTGAAGATGGGACCGATAGGTTGTCCCGAAACGTCGGTGAGGAATTACCACTACTTGCTGCATAATAGCCCAGAATAGCGCAGTTCTCATATACTTAGCTTCGGAAGCCTGAAAACACACAACTCGGTAAAGTCCTCTTTTTTTTTTTACCGATTTTATTTTAACGGGGTTTTGTGTTGATGTGTTCCAGAAACTTAATATTAGTTTTTCGGTGGGTGTAATGAATTTTCACTACAAAGAAAATATGTCTTCCGTCGTCCGTTCATGTCAAGGAGCGATTTTTCCATAGCATCACTTTACAGTGGTCAGCCAAACACAACTGTGTGTGTTTAATAGCTACATGTTTCGGTCAAAAGTCGACCATCATCATATCGATTTATAAAACATTTAAGAGAAGGCAAAAAATGCAATGTATAATACACCGTTACATAGTTGTGTTTGGCTGACAGTTGTAAAGTGTTTTTATTGAAACTTTTGAAACACAGCGGTATGAATTCTGTTAAGGTAAAGAAGAGCGACTGTCCCTAATAAAGGTGACGTACCTTGTGGTTATTTCATGATCCGAAAACGTGTTCTTCCTTGATATTATATATCTTCTAAGCCATGAGTCGAACTGCGGTCTTTCGTTCTTTGTGTGAGACCCTTGTAACACCTGAGCTACTGTGGTGATCCCATCTGAATGATGGTGTTTTCCACTCGCATGATCTTTAAGTAGAAGTCGCAGGGCAAGGGGTTCAGGCGTGTAATTCCCTCTACTAGTTAAGTAGAGATCAAGGGATTACATTCGCCACTAAAAGCAGAATGGGGAGAAATTTTATCGTGGTTGAGGATGCAAGTATCTCGGCGATGGCCGCGTTGTTGTTGGTCGCTGAGGTAACAGATAAACCCGATACTGTTTACCAAAGATGACGTTCTTGATATAGTTGTCGAAATTGTCTTCAGGATCTGTAGTACGGCATAATCTTCCTCATGTACTAGGCCCTCATACCATTTTCAGGCCTATGAACCAAATTTAGAACTGACTCTCCTAACTACAGATTTGTCGAAGTTTTTTAGCTACTCCAGGCGCATTACGGTATTGTCCTGTATTACTTGCGTTTGCTGTCTCCATATTGTCCTAGAACTGACCACTTCAGCTGGCTGATAAGTAAATTCATTTACATTCTTCACTGCCAGTTCCTCTCACATACATTGTAACGTAATGTTGGCTTCTCCAATGGGCTTCTCTCATGTAGTTTTGCAGCCATAATTTTGTATGTATGCGTGTATATATATTTAGTTCCTTGGACGATGAATGAACGTTAGTGCCTTATGAAATTCGATACACACCTAACAATCTAACTGCATGGAGCAGAGTCATCCGTGAGAAGCTAACAGGTCCTCAGCTAGTCAAGAAATTCCCTGCATTATATGGAACACAATGGTTCATCGCCACATTCACAAGAACCCGCCACCTGTCCCTATCCTGAGCCAGATCAATCCAGTCCATATCCTCCCATCCCACTTCTAGAAGATCAAATTATATTACCCTCCAGTCTAGGCCTGCGTCTTCCAAGTTGTCTCTTTCCCTCAGGTCACGCCACCAAAACCCTGTATGCACCTGTCTTGTCTCCTTACGTGCTAGGTGCCACGCTCATCTCATTCTTCTTGATTTGATTAGCCGAATAATATTTGGTGAGGAGTACAAATCATTAAGCTTCTCTTGATGTAGTCGTGTCCAGTCCCCTGTTCCCTCGTCCCTCTTAGGCCCATAGTCTCAAACACCCTCTGCCTACGTTCCTCCTCCAATGTGAGCGACCAAGTTTCACACCCGTACCAAACAACAGGCAAAATTATAGTTCTGTGTATCTTAATATTTATATTTTTGGATAGCAAAATGGAAGATAAAGGATTCAGCACCAAATGACAGCAATTATTCCTTGACTTCAGTCTGATCTTAATTTTTTTATGAATTGAAATTTCGTCGACACCAAATTATCAAATAGTATGTTACCGGAATTCACGTCCACGTGTCACCGTATTAACACATACACTGTGTTGAAAACGAATTTCGGTTGGAATTTCCTGTACCTCGCTAACTGCGGTTACACTTCATTTTGTATACTCGGAACGTCATCGCGTATGTGCGTTACTTCACTAAGTTTGAAGTGTCTTTTGTCAAATTTTCCTTCTGGAATTCCCCGCTATGCTAATTTTTTTCACCTGTTTGGATTATGATTTATTACTCCGCATCTGAATTTAGACACTTCACCCTATACGATCCTCTGAGCTGTAGTGAGCGCAAAGCGTGGCACTGTGTTATGAGCCGGAACTTGAGAGGGTGCTGTCGTTAGAGGTATAATAAGGTAGTCGTGGCTTGAAAGCCAATTTCTCTGAAGCGCCCTTGTATTCCAGTGACGCACAACTTCTCTCTTTCAGAGGACTACGAATTATCCGTTATGGAGGGACACACATTTATATTTCAGACATATCTTTTTTTGTTGCTTTATGTTGTGTATTATTTTCTAAATTTATTCTACGAACTCTCCCATCCCCGACATTCGTATATCCGGCTGTGGTTATGGTTACAGGTCGTCTGATATTAACGGCGGTTGTGGTAAACCATATCGTTCGTAAATTGAACTGGTTAGGGTTATTTGAGAAACACGTTAAAATTATGAAAACAGTTAACTACAAGGACAATTTGTTGGCGCCTATTGAACAGTTTTTTCCCAAGATGTGCTAAGGGGCTTTACCGCATCTGGCCAACTTCCTGATTTTCACACGCAATTGCTGACGTCTTTCATTCCAGTACGGCGAACTCTTCGTAGAGGAGGAGAGATGTGACTGTTTACCAATCGAGACGGCGCAATGTCCAAGAAGACTTGACTCCCCGTATGCAAATAATTAAGTTTCTGTAGCTAATAATTGGTTTCGTCACGCCCATAATGACGTGTGAAGGGCGGCATTGCGTAGTGGGTATATGAAGTGTTGGAACAGTGACTAACATTCCTGAGGCCAGATGTGTTCCGGATGTTCTGAAGTTTCTCATTGCAGATTGATGGATTGCTTGTTAAATGGGTTTAAAGTGTACTCAGATGCATGATTTATTCTCGACGGCCGACGCCCAGAGCAAACCAAAGTCAAACTTGAAGCTAATCTTTACTTTTCTGCTTCACGATAACTAATGACCCACTGGCGTGAGCTGTGAGAAATTTGTTATGGAAATTACTGATGTACACACCGCCTACAGTGTTCTAGGAAGAACCTCTGCGTATTAACATTCGCAGAGTGACAGTGCTTAAGGATATTGAATTGTGGAACTGTTCATTTAATCCCTACCATACTTTTTTTCATAGAACTGATTGTTTAGCGTATCTATGCCTCGAGATCTCTGTTGTAAGGATACCGGTAACGGCGAGTGACGTAAAAATAAAGATAATTTTTATTAGTCTGTCGTTAGCAGTTCTGATCCCGTCCTTTATTTTCCTTTTACAAAATCAAGTTTTTGGAGATCCTGGTCTTCGGGAGAGTGGAGACTGCAGGGACCTATCCTTGAGTGTTTTTTGAGTGTCTTATTTAACAACGCTGTCAAGATTGTATCGCACCGGTGATAGATTAAGACGATGAGTATGGAACATGGCTGGAACACTTCTGACAGGCGAAAAGTACGCGAATAGAATCCGTCTTAGTGTCACTTTTATCCACCACGTATCTCTCGTGGAGTGGCTTGGGATTGAATCCGGGCGACTATCTGCCTGAGTCATGCACAGCCCCCTGTCCTTGAGAAACAATTAAAATATTGTATCTTGCAGTTTAGTGCTGCGCTTGTGTTTTTGTATGGAAGTGCAAAGAAGTGTGCCTGGTGTGCAGTGTTGGTGATTGACGATGGTAGTGCTAAATGGGATGGGCTGTCACCCATAGTCGCAAATGTTGGGTGCTCGGGACTGGTTGCTGTGCTTGGTAAAACGGTGGATAGAAGAAAGCTGCGTCGGCGTGTTAGGACTCGTGCCTGAAAGTCCACTGGATCGATTCTATATTGGATGGAGGGTACACGTATTGACCGTGGCGGTTAAGTCCCCCCCTGTAGATGCCGGTATAACACCTAGAAATACTGTCACCTCCTCCATTCCTTTTCCAAATTCATGTTTTGCTCTCTTCATGCGACTCTAATCTGTGAAGACGAGACAACTGTTGTTTACCAGAAACTGCTCTACTAGTTTCGATTTTTTCAGAGTATATCGGAATAAAAATGATTAAACTTCTGTGACGTCAAACCGTGTACAAATTGGTCTTATCTGGGTCTATGATTTATCATGCAACCCACGTGACAGGAGATGATTTATGGCAATTGTGCTGATACACAGTGTGCAGTAATTTGATCATGCAGTTGTGAATTTCCTACAAAACGTGACTCCTATCTGGATTAAGCGCCTGTCTCGAAGTACGTGGAATGATGTTATGGCGTATGCCTACAGCTATCGACAAAAATGAAATTAACTTTCCACAAAAATTAAACGCAATCACAGGGCTGTGGACCATAATTTAGATAATTTTGAATATGTTTTCCCGATAATAGCATAATTTTTGGAGGTAATAATAGGCGGAGTTTCTGGATCCCTTAAATTACTTCATGAAATTATGGAGACAAGATATGCAGATGGATAGGTAAGTTCAGTGTAATGCATTCTTTTCATGCACTTTTTGCAATGTTCCTAAATAACTCCCACGTATCTAAACCATAGTTTTTATCCCCGGTAAGAATTATTTATGCACTTTTTATTTATAACTATTGCCTCTGCCATTCCTTGGTTTCCAGGTCCATAAATTGATGTTATCAACACATAACTGCTAACCGGGTGCAGGTTTTACTATGTCCATCCTAGTTTTCATGTCCTGCAATAAATACATTACTACTACTGTTACACCATGCATAAACATGTGTTGAGAATGTGCGTGGTTTGCAACTGAATGACCGATTGGCGACTGCATAGTTATATCCAGATTACACCCATGTGTTTGCAGATATCCATCGTTAGGTATCATTGCATATATCGTTTGTTTACTTTAGAAAACAGAGATGAAGATTTGTGTGAATGCATCGCAGAGTTAGATCCCCCCCCTTTACTTGCTGATGTTCCTTCTATCAGTTCCAAACTCTAACATATTATATACTCCTGTAATATATTATATTTTAGAACAGTTCCGCTTAGACGATAATTAGCTACATATACTGTATAAGCAACACTTTTTTTTATTTCGAATTCCGAAGTTGATCGACCGTAACGAAATTTGGTTTCCTTTTACCGACATCTGTCTGTTACAATATAAATTTAGCATGATGATTTGCAGGGAAACGTGGGGCCTAATATACGTTGTAGGAGTTTGCAAATTATACAGTTTCAAAACGTCAAGGGAATTGCTTAACTTTTCTATTAAACATTTCTCGCGTTTTTGTCTGCTGCAGCTTGTGAAGTAGGCAAGGTGGGTCACATTGCTCTGCAACGACATTCAAAGTCAGATATAATTATAGACCAGACCTTATATCTGAAAAGGAATAAAGTGAGGATTTCAGGCACACTTTACTGTTCTTCTTCTTCTTCCAAACAAGATGAATGGGGTTCACATTCTCCTTCCCTCTGCTAAATATTACAGACTATTACGGGCATTGCTCCTGGGTGTTACGTAGAGTGTACAGTTTATAGCAAGGTAAGGTTCACCCTAGAACAGGCCACGAAGGCCCGGAGGGCTAGTAGAGGTGTAGCACTACTCTTTCTTTGACCTCGGCGCTAGATGGGGTGGGTGGTTAACGCCACGCCCCGGCCGCTTTACCCCCGGGAAAGACCCGGTACCCATTGGTATAGAGTATGAATATAAACAGGTATCTATCTAGATAACTGTTTATATTCCTATGTAGTGCAAAACCAGCACTTACGGAGGAAATATCGCATATTAAAACCTTGGATCTTCGCTGCACAAAAAACAGGAGATTCCTAACTCTGCAAGATGTTTGGAGACAGTCGTTTTTACATTCTTACATTTTAGCTTTTAATACTTCACTTATATTTTAATTTGAATAATTTTTAGTAATACTGTACATCTGTCGGTATAGTTCGCGTGCGGACTAAGGCCACGGAGTTCAGTTTAATACTGTACATCAAGTGACTGCTGTATAATGCTGATGTGTAGTGTTTACCGGTTGCTGACATACGATGCACTGCCTGTGTGTTTATAATGAAGCTCCCTGTTGATGGCTACAGTATGTGACCGAAACATGTAGGAGCGACAAAATTAAGCTTTGTGCGGTAGTTTGAAATAAAACTAGTGTGTAAAAGATAACTGCACGGCATGTGTAGCTGTAACATTAAATGTATTTTAGATGGATTTTTAGTTCTTAACAAATTGGCATACTGTCAGGTACTTTTCATCGTCTGAATTGGAAATGTGTTTTGGATTTTACTTTATATCTTTGACAGCTGTATGAATGAATCTGAGCAAAAAATATTCCTTGTATTTCAGAAGGGAAGAGGGGGAGGGAGTGTGGGGTAGGTCATTGGGTTCATGACAGGGCTTTGGCGGGCGACTGTGAACTGAAATTTAAGATTTTATAAATTGAGGGAATTTCTTGAACAGTCGTGTAACTGTTAACTTCCCAAGGACACTGCTCCGTGGAATTAGATGTGGAAAACTGCTGCTGTTATTACAGGCGACAAGTGAAGAACTAAGAATGTGAGCCTGAGGCTTCCTTAGACCAACAGGCCTGCTGTGTATCTGAACTGTGCCAAGCAGATGTAGCTCTGCCAAAATGCACCTAACTTGTACTCAGTGTGACTTTTAATCGGCTAACCGACTGGTGACAGATTATTCAGTACTGCAGTATAATGTCACAAATGTTGCTACTCTGATCCCTTCCAGCACACCACGTCGCAATTTTTATGTTTTATCTGTTAGTAGTCTATGGAGTAGATATAGCGTCAAATAAATAACGTAATAATCTTAGATCTGTAGAGTCCTGTGATTAAGAATTCGAATGAATCGTGGACGAATTTAAACTGTAAGGAATCCGTTTCGAACTTACTGTTGGTGAAAATCTACTAAGTAAAAATCTGTGAACAGAAAACGCACTGAGCTGTACAATGAATTTGTAAAATGCTTCGTAAAATTAATTATAACGTGTGTTTATGACTTCATAACCGGCCATTAATGGTTTGGGTCTACTGAATTAGGAATTTCCCGAAAGGGAAGCTGTGCAGTGGAACTTTTTAATTTTAACGTGTGACATCGCTGTTGTGCTTGTAGAATACACAATGACAGAAATACAAGCCGCCTATTCACAACTTTTATTGTAGCGACTGTGAAGACAACTACATAGCCGAAACATGTAGCTGCCTTCACATTAGCTACAGTAAAGTTGTGCATTGGCGGGTTGTATTTCTTTCATTCCGAACCTTAGACTGAACATGTAAAGAGTGGGCTGTGGCTTCAGTGCACATGCACTTGTTGATCCACTGATTCGCTGATCATACTTGCTCCCACTATAAAGAATTTTTGTTATGCTGCGTGTGAACGACCTGCGAAACGGGGTTCAATTCCCGTTGGGGACAAGAGTTTTGTCTCTTGTCCAAACTGTGGCGTAGTTTTTCTGGCGTCCATCCATTCCTTTATACAACCGGGTAGCGGAAGTAAAGCGCCCGTGTCATGATGGTGACGACTTTCTTCCAGTTAGTACGGAGGTTAAAAATGTGTGGAGCTGTACCTCCACTTCTTCACATGACTTGGTGTGCAGAGGGACAACTTCACATTTTCCTGGCAACTTGACTTTACGGTAAGATGAAACAAGCGATGAGAAAGCAATATAATACGATTAAAATTGATGTGGATGTTTTAATGCAATGCTAAGAATCTATTCCGCGATTCCCCTGAATGAAGCTGCCGGACCATTGGTGAACGGCGAACCACGCTTGACTACGTCAGGTCTCCATTTTTAGCGTCATTGTTCATTTATAGAAGACATGCATTCGTTATTGTGCAGCTCTGTTGCCATTAAGCTAATTATAATACATATAACATTTTGCACAACCGGAAACAAATTTCTTTGCGGTTTGTGAAATATTTACTTCATGCAAATGTTTCGTACTGTGGGCTGCAGTTCTGGATGCCTCTGATTTTGTCCGATGAAAACGTTTTGTACAGTGAACTCTTTTTTTTTTTATAATTTGTGAACCCAAATCTGTTATTTCAGCTGCACATACGAAGGGGGGTTATGCTGGTTGTATAAAAATCAAATTAAATTCGTCCAAAAATGCGATATTTCTGGAAATAAAATTTCGTGTAGTAGTTTAAATACGAAGTGAATCGGAATTAGTTTTTTTTTTTTCGGAAATGACGCGTGCAGACGGAGACAGACCTTCCCGTGATGCTTTCGTTATATGCACTGTGCATTGAACGCATAAAATATTAGTCATGATACCGTATTTACTCGAATGCGGGACGAGGTTTTTTACTTCAATTGGGCGCTTAAATCTGTGAGGTCGTCTTAAATTCGCTTATGAAGGGCCGCAACGGGCCTCGCCAAATTGGACCACGCGGAGCCAAACCAAGGCCTGCGTCACCAAATCGTCTTGTGAGATCTTCGCTCTTCTGAGATATTATGCATTGTTGAGTGGTAATTCCTTACCATTGTTGCGGGACGACATCGGTCCCATCTTCCAGGGTCACAAAATCCAAAAGAGAGAATAGAGCACAATTGAACTTCACTGACAGTCTTCTATTTTGGGACTTTGTCCATCGTCTGTTTTTTAAAGAAGCATGATGTTTCAGAAGCCGACTGTTTCTGATTTTGGGCAATGAAGCACCTAACATAGTGAACCTCTTAGATTAAGCTATTCTCACTCTCTGTGCGCAGTAGAAACAGTAACATTTTAAGATACGCGCCTGAGAACGGATCTTGTGCAAGGGTAGTAACATGAAAATAGCTATTGAAATACCGAAAATTAACTACAAGGCTCAAAATTACAACCTGGACCAATCCAAAAATTAGAAACCGCAACAAAGAGCTATGAACTGAGTGCGGTCAGACCACAAATACGACACAAAAATCCAGAATACATGCATTTAAATTTTTAACACCACTGACACCATCTGTGGAGAAAAATGTGGATCTTCATGGTTTCAAGTAAGTGTGTAAATCAAGACATATAAATGTAGTATTTAGTCTGTGTGGATCATAACGGCATGGTAGCGCATGTCACCGGCAGTGACTGTCACGGGTTTTAAGAAGTGCCGTATAGTCAGTGCAGTGGGTAGGACTGATGATGATATGTTGTGGAATGGCAGTAAAGATCTTGTGAATGTTTGGAGTGAGTGTGAGGAAGATGAAGGCACTGATTGTGGAGATGGAGACAGTGACACTTGTTTGTAAAGGTAGATAGAATCTGACATGCTCTGTGAATTTAGTATGTGTGATTAATGAAGGTAAAGCACTCCCTGTACAGGCCTGGACAGGCCCTGAGGGTTCCAGGAGGTTGAGGCTCCCAGATTCATGACAAACGGCACATGAAGATGGTAAGGTTATCAACCCTACGCACCGGTCGCCTTTACCCCCAGGAGAAATTCCTGGTACTCATTTCTGTTAGAGGCTGAGTTAACCCCAGGGCCACAGTGCGGCCGGAAGGATTCAGTCTATGAAAAATTCCAATGACACCATCGGGGATCGAACCCGCGACCTTCCGACTTGTAGCGCAGTGCCTCAACCAACTGCGCCACCTCGTGCCCCAGTGTATGTAATTAATAGTAAAATATATTTTTAGCAGACTTTTAGTTTTGGCGGGTCGTCTTAGATTTTGATATATTTTCCTTTGGCAGACGTGTTTTTCTGGGCCATCGTCTTAGGGTTCTTTCGACTGGCATTCGGGCAAATACGGTATTTAAATGTGTACACTGTAGGTGGTTCCTTACGAATGTGTTAGGAGTAACATGCTGTGAGGCCGTGATATTGTCCGTGTGTCAGCATACCTCTATTAATGGGTTTTTACAGTGAGTAGGAAGATATTCCTAGAATGACAGTGACATTACACTGAGTATTACTTGTGACACCATTGTTATTAGTGTTTTCTGTTCTTAAGACTGTTAGGTCACTACCCACATTTACGTCCCCTTGTGGTAATTGTTGTCACCTTACACTGCAGCTGAAAATATTTATGATCCATATTTTATGAGGGATTTATGAACCATAGTTGCTAATTTGTATTCTTTTGTATAACATCCCACATGTGTTTGAAGAAGGTAAGGAACACTGGGAAAGAAGTATAAAGGTGGCAATATGCCCTTGTGTAGGAAACTGAAACCCAAGTGACAATAATTTTATTTTAAAATGTACTTTAATACTTGCATATGAATGGAATCTGGCGACATTGTGTGTGTGTATGTGGTGTGTATGTGTGTGTGTGTTTGTGTGTGTGTGTTTGTGTATGTGTGTGAGTATGTGTGTGTGTGTGTGTGTGTGTTTGTGTATGTGTGTGTGTGGTGTGTTTGTTTGTAAGTGTGTGTCTGTGTGGATGGCGTGTGGTACGCGCGCGTGTGTGGTGTGTGTGTTTGTGTGTGTGTGTTTGCATGTCGTATGTGTTATTTGTTGAGTCTAATTGTACAGAAGTCTGCGTCCACTTACACCACATGTGGTTATGCACATGCACAAGCCTGTGTATGTGTTCGTCTGCGAAGAGAGTAGTCTGAATTGTACTTGCGAATCAGTTTTTAGCTCGTTGTCTGTTGAAAAGATACATTTTTCTATACGTAACCATTAATAAGAAAAATTTTGTGTCTCCATATCATCTTTGTTTATGTCTCCTAGGAGACTATCGTGCGTAAAACGATTTAAATTCACTGCTGTTTCGTCGCTATGGGACCGCATATGTTTATTAAAAAGTAGTCCTTATGGTAATTACTTATTTAATTTCCATACTGCGTCACGGAAGGAGACAGCTGTAAATTTGCCGTCGTCACACCCCTTTGTGTAGTGTGAGTTTAGTGATAAGTAAGGAAATGTCGAAGTTTATTTTTTGCAGTGTGCTGATTTTAAGTGTCCTCGTACTCGTGGCATTGTGTATGATAATTGTTGAAGATGTGTATAGACGACTAGTGTAGTGGGATGTTACGAACTACAATTAAGAGCTCATTGATAGGTGTTTAGGAGCACATTAAGATGTGTGATATAAAGGTATGCAATTTAATTGTTTCTTCACAGATTCTTTAAGAAAGCTCCGAAAAAAAATGAATAGGCTACAATTTATGTCGCAGAACTTAAATTGTTGTTAATACAAGCAACTTGTGGCTAGCTCTCAAAGCCATTGCCTGTTTGCATATAAATGTATCAGTATTCCTTGTTGTTAACTGTGTCCTAAGGGCGAACAATACATTCGGCTGATCAGTGATAATGATCCTGTATAATCAGGCGGCGAATGTGGTCATGCGCGTGTTGCTCAGAGGAACACGATTGGCGGCCTGATAGCAACGGATATGGCCGCCCGCGGAGGTTTTGTACTCTGTACAGCCATTATTTTAATTAGGCACGCAATAATTTGCTTAATTAAAGACTCTTTTGCGTCCAAATGATGCTGATACCTTTAATTTTAACCGCTGATTCAACACTACGACACAGTCATGTAAAAGGACATACGTAAACATTTACTGGAATGTATGTGTGTAATATTATAAGAAACTACTTGCTGCGAAAATGTTCTGGACATCAAAAAACAACAAATACCGGTCGACAGTACGTTAGTGTTAATTAGATTATTTGACGTCACTAATGTCTGTGTCACAATTCAAAGTGTCATGACTTACAGATAAATTTGTAAGTTAGTAACATTCTTCAGCTAGAGGCGCAGATCTGGGGGCGTACTGTTGTTCAGTTAACACGAGTCGCGGAGTAGAAGAAAAATACGCAAGGGGGGGGGGGGAGAAGTTTTTAACTCTCTTCGGGTGTTTTCCAAGACTGGGGAAAATCTATAAAATTGTGTCATGGAAAATATATTTTTTTCAAACTGGATTCTGAGACCTTTCCAGTTACTGCAAAGTTTGAGAGACTGTCGTGGTGGACATATTAGATTATACGTTCAGCTGCTAAATTATTATGTATCGGAGCCTTAGCGAAGGTGCAGCGTTTTTGTACGAGGGTAGTGATAATTTACAGAAATAAACGAAAGAAACTGATGGGAATTTTCAACAGTGCGCTGTCATTGTACCGATTCATTCTATTTATAGTAATGATTTGTTTTATTCTGTTTCAGGTAAATGGGTTTTCCTTCGTGTGACGTTTAATTGGTTACTGATAACACTACGACCATGGAAACACGTAAGTGGGCCGTTTGATCTGACTGCGAAACTTAATGCCTGTTTCAGTCTGAAATGTTCATGTGTGTTGCATGTCCGACTGATTGGTTTGAAGGATACTAACAAGTTTAATATTTTTCGTTCCGTATATTGTGACCATAATAATCCATGTGCACCAACAAGTACACACCGTTTATATAAAATCAATAATCATCCGTACACATTTATGGCTGGAACATGAGGTAGAGTTTACGTGTGTATGGATGATTTACGATTTTACATGAATTGTGCGTTTTTGGGCGCGTTCGCGAAATTGCGAAAAGCGACTTTTAGCTTCATCATATTTGTCTGTCCGTCTGTCCGTGTGCGCGTCCGTTCGTATGGAACAACTCGATTGCCACTGGACGGATTATCATGAAATTTGATGTTTGGGTATTTTTTCGAGAATGTGTAGAAAAAATTCAAGTTCCATTAAAACCTGACAAGAATAATAACGAACACCTTGCATGAAGACCGCTGTACATTTATGATATCTTGCTGAAGTGTTTGAGACAAATTTGTAGAGAAAATCAAGACACACATCTTATTTTCAATAACTTTTTCCCGAAAATCGTGGCGTGTGTTTGATATCATGTGGGAAACTATGGTAGGGCAGGACAGACCACAGGTGACAATATGGCGCATGCGCATTGCAGGCTAAATAACAGAGGTTACACACATACACGCACACATGCACATACATGTACACACACGTGTACATACATACACACACACACACACACGCAGAATATGTTTTAGCTCACTTATTGGTTTTCCTACGGCAATAATGGTTACGCAGACACTCCTTAATATTACATTGTACGTACGTTGCTTATCTTGTTGGTGTATGTGGATAATGCTGTGAGAGTTCATTTCAGGTTGGTTTCCATTAAGTGGTATTTAATTTGCTTTAAAAAAATAAGGACGTAGTTGATATAATCACCCTTGATATTATTATTTACAGAGATTGTTAGGTGTGAGATTCGGGGTTCTCAAGACGTTGACTATAACGATTGTCGTATTCTGGGATGTGAGCCGTTGAGTCTGGTAGAAATTTACCAATGTTCTTCTCCCTACGATGGACGCATTATTTCCCGCTGAGACGTTCAGCTTCCACAGACTGTATCACGTCGTGTCCCAGGGTACGGTACTTACATTTTATGTAGCAGGAAAGAAGGTGCCTGTGTGGGTCATTCATTGTACGCGCATATGTAGGCAGAATCCTGAAGGAAGGCGTAATTGAATTTCGTAATTTTTGTAGAACCATTCTGCTCTGATGTTGATATGCTTTAGAAAAATGATGGTGAAGTTTAATTTGAGAGCAACATTCGTGAATATGGCGACACATACTACAGAACAGAGGGCATTTATTTTGAGAGTTTCTCTTTTATTTCGAAAGGTGCAAGTGCAGGTAAACTGCCGACACTTCAATGTTCGTGTTGCTCCAAAATCTTCTGTAATGAATTTCCAACCCCTGTCTTTTTCGGCTTGAAGTAGGATGGTCTACGACACCAGACTCTCCTGACATTACTTTTTAAAATGATTTTTGTGGGCCCTTCTGAAGAATAATGTCGATAATAGTCGTCAAAATTTTGCTTATCTGAAAAGCAAAATGTGCACCATCACAAGACATTTTGGTAACAATGGCTACTTTCCACATTGGGCCCACTTCTGGGTCTCACTGCTCGGCAACTCAGCTGCTGCCTCTCCTCACCCCACACCTTCCAATACAGGGGTGGGCGCCAGGGTTATTAATTGTGGCACGCGGAGTGGACGACACATCACAGAGCACCGCTCAACTCAAATATTACATGCGCGGATTTCTTTTTCCGGGCCATAACATGGATGCGCTGTGGGAAACAGGGAAGCCGAATTGTAGTTCTTCATTGACCTTTATTTCTCAGTGCGCGTAGAGATTATTATGTTGACATTTTGTCGTGTTTTAACGTCTTTGATACGCATGTATTTTTCCTAGATTTACATTTATCATTAACGTATGAAATACCAGTTGAAGGTGGGATGAGGAAAGAAACTTTGGGATTGAAAGGCAAGATTTGTGTTGCTGGCGAAATGTAGAGTGTTGCCAAAGTGGGCTGCTGGAGAGTAATGTGACATGTACGTCATGCAGCGCTTACACTTATCGACTGACAGACATCTTGTGTGAACTCTTGAGAGTTACTGTACAAAACAGCTCTTGTGGAAATGAAGTAAACACGTTTGGCATATAGTGTAAAAGTCTGTGTTATTTTATAGTTAGACTAGCGGTAGATTGTACTTTCGGGGACTTCTTCAAGAATTACTTTTGAAGTTTGATAGTTTAAGGTGGAACAGTCGACATTACTTGTACAGAATAACTATTCTTACAACGACATCGATTAATGAAGAAATAAAAATTTTATTTCCAGTACCGTAAGAAAATAGATGCAGATACACGTCGATCATCTGGATTTTGATAAAACTTTGGCCCTGCACAATACTGACGTAATCCGTTGCGGCTGTGGGTGAAATGTGCATCTTGATAGGCAACAGGAAACAAAAGAGTTATTTAACTGGAACTCATGTTCAAACCTTGCTATCGTACGATGCTTATTCTATGAAATTTTTACGAATCTCAGAGTCATTAATTAATAAGAATTACCTTCACGAAGCGGGTTAAATTCAGGGAATACTGACAGCCATTAAGTTCAGACTATTTTGTTTTCCATCTCGTATCTAAAGACTTAAAAGATTAAATTACGCCACACAATAATTAATTTTACTGTTTTCTCTGTATAGCTCTGAGCATTGGTGTTTCATTGTCAGGGAGGAACACAGAATATACGAGTATAACTTAGGCTTTTCTAGATTAGTCACGTTGTACTTGCCACTGCAAGGCCTTCATTATATGTGTATCTAGCCAGTTATTCCGTCATCTCTTATGTACTGACGATGGTGTTTGCAGCGTATGTCGAAAACATGTGGCAGCTGTAGCATACTACGTAATCCCAGAGCCAGAGTTACGTACCTTTACGGGGTGCGGAAACCAAAGGACAGAATTTTGCTTGAGGGTGTCTGAGAAGACGGTGCTGAAGATACTTTTTGGTTCTAAGAAGTGGAGAGTAATTTGAAGCTGAAGCAGAATACGTAACGAGGAGCCTTAAAATTGGCACACATCACGAAATAATAATAATAATAATAATCAAATGAAGGCGCATGTGATGGACGAATAGGAGATTTGAAGTGAATTCAAAGCTTTATTCAGCAAACCTGAATTCTGAATTCGCGAGGATATTTGAAAGGTCATGTGTAGATGGGATTGTAGTATTAAAATCTGTCTTTACGAATTAAAGCGTGGGAATGTGGTGGACGGAATTAATGAGCGTATGTTAGGCACCAGAGCCAAGCCGCTGAGAACAGGGTAATGATATAGTGCGTTCCGTGAAAGGTGGAAAACGTTTTGACTAGCTGAGCGACCAGTGCAGTGGCATCACGGTAAGTCTTCATACTTAAGATTAATAATTTGTGCTGGGCAACAGGGTCTTTCATTTGTGTTAATATTTAAATTTATGTACCGGTAGGCGTTTTGAACACAACGTCGCTTATTGAGATGTTTCGTCCAGCAGTGCCTTCTAGACGGTGACGTGTGTATAAATTCGCCTGGAAGTACTGCATACTGACCCTTAAATGCAACAACGTTTCCTTCAGTTGCGGAACAAAAGTAAATACATAAATGTATAATTTATTTGATACCTTTCATTGTAATTAACTAGGAAGAAAATCGCTTTTAATTATAAAATGAGAAAATAGAAGAACCGAATATACACATTGCGACCCATAAGTTTTAGGACTGATTTTTTTAAATAACAGAACTAGAGCGATCTATCGGCCAGCCCACTAAGTACTATCAACCAACATCCGTTCACACACCGAGTTTCGTTTGTTTATCTTCGACAGTGTACGAGTTATAACTGGTCTTGTATAGCCAGTTTTCTTTATACGTCATGAATGGCGGAAATGAACAGAGAGTTACCATAACATTTTGTTTCAAAGCCGGTCTTTCTGCGTCAGAAACACTAGTATTGGTGCAAAAGGCTTGTGGAAATGAGGTTTTGAACCGATCAAATGTTTTTGGGCGGTATTCTCGATTTCGAGGCGGAAGGGAGCTGGTAGAAGATGACGAGAGAGATGGCCGTCCAAAATCGACTCGAACTGAGGTAAACATTGCTGCTGTTGCTGATTTGGTCAAAA
>Ga0123353_10001473_pt1 | contig 28823 bp, 24 predicted proteins | sample TergutLab28metaG_3_FD_92763 | JGI IMG/M metagenome (GOLD analysis project Ga0123353, IMG submission 92763) | Labiotermes labralis P3 segment gut microbial communities from Petit-Saut dam, French Guiana - Lab288 P3 | ecosystem: Host-associated > Arthropoda: Insects > Digestive system > Gut ...
CAGTCTCCGCCAGACTCAGTTGCTTCATTGCTTTCTTCATGTCGCGTATCGCAATAATGACAATGGCGTTATTTTATCAGATCGGGCTGTGTGGTGGCGGGTTGTGCAGAGGTTCCCTAACGGGAACCAATTTGCCAATCCATCAACCCGTACTCGACCCGTGGCATGGTCAAACGACAACAAGCCGTGCATTACGGGAGTGTATGAAAAACGGAAAAAATTGCCCCAGACGCGCTCACGAAATGCGAACCGGGTAGAGTCGATTTGTGAAAAAACCAACTCTTGAAGATTTGAGCCAGGCATGGCTGCTGTCAGTTGATTAGCAGATGGGATGCGGTTAGCAGCCATATCACAGCTAAACTCGGTTTTGAACAATGGCAAACCGATCGTGAAATAGAACCTGTTGAACCTCCAAGACAGAAAAGCCTCAAGAAGTATTAAGGAAAAAAGCAACGTCATGTTTGAAGAGTTCATGGGGAATTACGGACAATATAACCGGCGGCGAAGCCGTCCGGGTTGATTGCCGGGTTAGGCGCTATTTGCGATTGCATACCGGATAGGCTCCATGTTGCTGCACATACTCCCAAAGCAACGCTCGCTCAACATGGCGTATGAATGCAGATGCTTGTGGCTCTTGTAGGGCTACACTCATTACGGATATGAAGAGCCAAGCAGGATCTGGGTTGGACTTAAATGTGTGAGCAAAAGTGGTTCCCCCAGAATGACCAGGTTTGCCATGGAATCCAGAACGATTGAACTGATAAAGACGGCCATGTAACGATTGGCCGCAAGTTTCACCGATGTATATGAGCGTAGATGAGAGCGCGGCCTTGACGAGTGGTGCAGATCTGAACTCTGCGAGCATGTAAACCCCAGGCAAATCGAGTGGCAGACTGAAGCGATCTGCCCAAGGTGTCCATGCGCTGAATTTTGTCAGAATTTCTTCCATAAGTAATCCGAGTAGGATGGGTAGAGCGAAGCGAAACCCATCAAAAAATCCCGCGCCACCTTGTAACGATGAGTTTCGCTGGCGCTCTACCCATCCTACGACCCTGAATCAGCAGAGGAAGCCAAGGCGGGTGTTCGGCAGGTCCGCTTGACCGGATGGTTAGCTTCCAAGGTAGACCTCGTAGGCCGGAACCCCGGGGTTAATGTCTTTTTCCTTCGGCGCCAATCCTTCAAAGTAGTGATGATCTTGGTCATGTAGATGCTCATGAGCCGCGGAGTGTAGCTTCCATAGAATTTCGGCATAGGAGAGTGACCGAGTGCCGTCTCCGACGCGGACAACGACTGGTATGTGCTCCCACTCTCCGCTTGATCTTTGAATAGCGTAGTCGTATTCGAGATCCACCTTGGTCAGTGGAGAGAGTGCCGTCAATGCGCCCTTGTCGAACGGACATTTTATGCTGGCATGGTATTTCTCAACAGCTTCAATCAGTAGTTCGGGCGAGGCAGGAATCGGTTGAGCAAAAGACCAGGCAGTGTCTGGAAGTAGCACTTTAGACTTCAATTGATTACCTTTCTGAGTAAAGAGGTGATTCGCCTCTACGAGAAATAAACCAACAACCAAACCGACTATGACAGCCCGACTTACGGCATTCATTGGAAGCTAACGGACAAAATAACCGGCGCACGGGACGTGCGTCCGGGTTGATTGCCGGGTTAGGACGCTTGGGCGAAGTGCCGGACACAAGCCCAACCGAACGCACGACCCGCGAAGAATACCACCCCCGCCTGCCACAGCGGGATGTGACCGCGAGGCCGAACATTGAGCGGGCGCAGCGCAAGAGATTGGAAGCGCGAAAGCGGCATGCTCTTGGACGTGAATACGGTAGCATGATCGCCTAAAGTTTGAGTTCAGCGAACTGTTAGGGCTATACAAGTCCGGAAATTTTCACGATCACTGCAACCACAAGACCAACAATTATCGGAGCCAAATATAGTGCGTGAAACTGAGAGAACCTGCTTGATTTAGGAATTGAGACTTGCGCTTGAATTTCATCGCGTCTACGTGGAGCACTCCCCTTTATAGACTCTTTTATTAGTTGGTTTTCAATTTCTTTATCAATCTCAGCAAGTCGAGCCGACAGCTTTCGTGCTGATTCAATTAACCATAGGCCTACGAAGATACAGAGATAGATGAAAAAGCTCGTAATAGTACTGCTTGCGAGTAAATCCTTTGGAGTCGGTGTCGGTGAGTATGTCCAGAAGAATTCGAGAAATCGTGTATGGTCGTAGGCAAAGTAGACTAACTGTTTGATCTGCTTGGCGATTGCGTTTGTCAGTGGATCTCCACTATCAAGGCTGAAATAGAACATTTTTAATACAGAAACAACGCTGGACAACGATGCAGCGGCAACAATGGGCACACCAAGTAGCCACTTGATGAAAACTTTCTTCCGTGCTTCATCGTAAGTCATATGAAGATTCCAAGCCTAACTCGATTTAGACGACAGCCACATTACGGCTATCCGCCGGATAAACATGAACCAACTTTCGTCTTTCCCAGAATAGCCACAACTTGTATTCATTTGGGCAAGCCTAAAAATTCCCGGGATCGGGTGGCAATTGGGGGACAAATCATAATTGCCCCCAATTGCTTCACACCTTACACCAAGGTCTTGACCAGCGTCTCCCGGTCACCCGGAAGCATGTCCATGGGCGCGATTTCCGGCATGGTGTAGGCGCCGGGCGCGAGGCGCAGGGCGGCGGCGCGGGCGCAGGAGGTCATGATCTGCGCGGTCAGCGCCGGGTTGTTGATGGTCATGCGGAACTCGAACAACTGGTTTTGCGTGGCGCCGCTGACGCCCTTGCGCTCCATCAACACGCCGTGGCCCATGTCCTTGAGTTCGTCGATGCTCGGCACGGCGAAGACGCGGGTGTCGTCCTTGGCGAAATACTCGTCCGCCTTGATCGCCGCCGTCACTTGCGCGAGATCGGCGCCGGCTTCGAGTTCGACGTAGACCATGCGCCGGTGCACGCCGGTGCCGGTAGGAATGGTCATCGACAGCGCGTCCTTGACGCCCGCCTTGGACTTGGCGCAAACCGAATGGCCCATGCTCATGCCAGGGCCGAAATTGGTGTAGGTCAGGCCCTTGGGCGCCATCGCCAGCAGCAGGGCGCGGATCAGCGAATCGCTGCCGGGATCCCAGCCGGCGGAAACGACGGCGACGGCGCCGTGCTTCTTGCCCAGCGCACCCAGGCTGGAGCGCAGTTGCCACAGTTGGTCGCCGTGGATGTCGAAGCTATCGACCGTGTGGATGCCGCGGGCCAGATAGAGCGGCGCGGTTTCGGGAATGCTGCGCGTCGGGCCGCAGAGCAGCGCGACGTCCACCTTGCCGAGGGTGCTCACGTCGGTGACGACCTGGACGCCGGCCAGTTCCCGCGCTTCTTCCGGCGACAAGTCCGCCGAGCGCCGAACGACGCCGGCCAGTTCCATATCCGGCGCTGCCCGCACCGCTTCGACCGCGTAACGGCCAATGTTGCCATAGCTGACTACTGCAATTCGCAAAGTATTGTTCATGTTTCTTTCCCTGTTGAAGAAAAATAAATGTTACCGCAGCAAGCAAGACCAGGTTCGAATGACAGGAACATGACCTTGCCGCTGGATGGCAACGCGCTTCAGAATGATTTCGATTTACATATGCACATGGCACACTGCCTTCTTCCGCAAGCGGGCGAGAGGCCGTGGCGATGAAATGCCTACGTATAAATCAAAACCGCTCTAAATCTTGAGGAAGTGTTCGCGGTAATACTTCAGTTCCTCGATGGATTCGTAGATGTCGGCCAGCGCCGTGTGCTTGCCCTTTTTCCTGAAACCCTTGTAAATCTCCGGCTGCCAGCGTTTGCACAATTCCTTGAGGGTGCTGACATCGAGGTTGCGATAGTGAAAGAAGGCTTCCAGCGCGGGCATGTAGCGGGCCATGAAGCGGCGGTCCTGGCCGATGGAATTGCCGCACATGGGCGAATGCCCCTTGCCCGAGTACTTGCGCAGGAATTCCAGGGCCGCCGCCTCGACTTCGGCCTCGCTCAGGGTCGAGGCGCGGACTTTGTCGATCAGGCCGGAGCGGCCGTGCGTCTTCTGGTTCCACTCGTCCATGCCGGCCAGCACCGCGTCGGATTGATGCACCACCCAGGATGGCGACTCGGCGACCAGTTCCAGCGCCGAGTTGGTGACCACTATCGCCATTTCAATGATACGGTCGCCATCGGGGTCGAGGCCGGTCATTTCCATATCCAGCCAGACGAGGTTGTTTGCAGCGCCTGCCATATAATTGCCCACTTTCGCTAAACTTTAATTCTCGCACAGCCCGCCCCTGCCTAATGTTGCCTTTTGGTATCATATTTTTTGCCGCTGTCCTCCTCGCCCTGGCTTGCCGCCTGTGGCTTGGCTGGCGCCACATCCGCCATGTCGCCGCCCATCGCGGCGCGGTTCCCGCCGGTTTCGCCGAGCGCATCCCGCTCGCCGCCCATCAAAAGGCCGCCGCCTATACCATCGACCGCAGCCGCGCCGGCCTTGTCACCAGCGTGGCCGATAGCGGGCTGCTGCTCGCCCTGACGCTCGGCGGCGGCATCGCCTGGCTGCACGAACTGTGGGCGGCCCGCCTCGATGGCATCGCCTACGGCCTGGCGATGATTTTCAGCCTGCTGATCATTTCCACCCTCGTCGACCTGCCGTTTACGCTCTATCGCCAGTTCGTCATCGAGGCCCGCCACGGCTTCAATCGCATGACGCTGGCCCTGTTCGTCGCCGATCTCGCCAAGCAGGCGCTGCTCGGCCTCGTCATCGGCACGCCGGCAATTGCCGCGGTGCTGTGGCTGATGGGCGCGATGGGCGCTGCCTGGTGGTTCTGGGTGTGGCTGTTCTGGGCCGCTTTCAATCTCTTGCTGCTGTTCGTTTACCCGACCTGGATCGCCCCGCTGTTCAACAAATTCACGCCACTCGACGGCGGCGAGACGAAGAGCCGCATCGAGAGCCTGCTCGAACGCTGTGGCTTTCGCGCCGCCGGCCTGTTCGTCATGGACGGCTCGAAGCGTTCCAGCCACGGCAACGCCTATTTCACTGGCTTTGGCAACAACAAGCGCATCGTCTTTTTCGACACCTTGCTCGAACGCCTGACGCCCGGGGAAATCGAGGCGGTGCTGGCGCACGAGCTGGGGCATTTCCGCAAGAAACATGTCGTCCAGCGCATCGCCTTCCTCTTCGCCGGTTCGCTGCTTTTTCTCTGGCTGCTCGGTCTGTTGATCGACAGTCCCTGGTTCTACGCCGGCCTCGGCGTGCCGGCGCAAAACATGGCGCTGGCGCTGATTCTCTTTTTCCTCGCCGCGCCGGTGTTCGCCTTTCCGCTCAGTCCGCTGTTGAGCCGCCTGTCGCGCCGCCACGAGTTCGAGGCCGACGCCTATGCCGCCGCGCACAGCGCCGCCGCCGATCTGGTCCGCGCCCTGGTCAAGCTGTACGAGGACAATGCCGCGACGCTGACGCCCGATCCGCTGTATTCGGCCTTTTACGATTCCCATCCGCCAGCGGCGCAGCGCATCGCCCGCTTGCAGGCGGCCTGATGCAAGGCCAGGTCGTCGCCGCCCACGGCCGGCAATATCTGGTCGAACTGGCCGACGGCAGCCGCCTGCCCTGCTTTCCGCGCGGCAAGAAGAGCGAGGTGGCCTGTGGCGATAGCGTCGAACTGCAACGAACTTCCGCCGACCAGGGCGTGATCGAGGCGATCCGCCCGCGCCGCAGCCTGCTCTACCGTTCCAACGAAATTCGCCAGAAGCTCATTGCCGCCAATGTCGATCTCTTGATCGTCGTCGTCGCCACCGAACCGGCCTTTTCCGACGAACTGGTCACGCGCGCCCTGGTCGCCGCCGAGAGCGCCGGCATCGAAACCCTGATCGTGCTCAACAAATGCGACCTGCACGCGCGCCTGGCTGCCGCCCGCGACCGCCTGGCTGTCTTCGCCGGCCTCGGCTACCGCATCCTTGAGCTGTGCGCCCGCGACCACGCCGAAGATCTGCGCCCGGCGCTGCATGGCCGTACCAGCGTGCTGGTCGGCCAGTCGGGCATGGGCAAGTCGACGCTGATCAATGCCCTCGTGCCGGAAGCCGGCGCCGCCACCCGCGAAATCTCGCTGGCTCTCGACGCCGGCAAGCACACCACGACCCACGCCAGCCTCTACCGCCTCGACGCCGAGAGCGCCCTGATCGACTCGCCCGGCTTGCAGGAATTCGGCCTCGACCATCTGACCAGGGACGAGATCGAGCGGGCTTTCCCGGAATTCCGCCCGCTGCTCGGCCAGTGCCGCTTCCGCGACTGCCGCCACGACCGCGAGCCGGATTGCGCGCTGACCGCCGCGCTGCGCGCCGGCGGCATCGACGCCCGGCGCTTTGCCGCCTACACTCGCATCGTCGGCCAGTCGGGCATCTGAAAAATCACTGCCGGCAAGCGGTGGAAATATTCTCGTCGGCCAGCGATAATTTAGGAATCATAAAACTATCGTCCAGCGCATAGCGAATTGGAGAAAGGGCATGCCAGGTTCGCAATCCACCATCCTGATCGTCGACGACACGCCAGAAAACCTGAGCGTCCTCGGCGAACTGCTGCAACGCGACTACCGCGTGCGGGCAGCCAATTCGGGACGGCGTGCGCTCCAACTCGCGCACAGCAAGCCGACGCCCGACCTCATCCTGCTCGACGTGATGATGCCGGAAATGGACGGCCTCGCCGTCCTCGCCAAATTACGCGATGACCCGGCGACGAGCGCCATTCCGGTCATTTTCGTCACCGCCATGGATAACACCGAGGACGAGGAACTGGGCCTCGACCGCGGCGCCGTCGACTACATCACCAAGCCGGTCCGCCCGGCCATCGTCCTCGCCCGCGTGCGCACGCAGCTTGAACTGAAGCGGGCGCGCGACATCCTGAGCGACCAGAACAGCTATCTCGAAGCCGAAGTCGCCCGGCGCATGGAAGAAAACCAACTGATCCAGCAGATCAGCATCCACGCCCTGGCCCGCCTGGCCGAGACGCGCGACCCGGAAACCGGCAACCACATCCGCCGCACCTCGGAATACATTCGCACCCTGGCCACCGCCCTGCGCTACCATCCGCGCTTCGTCCACTATCTCGACGAGCGCACCATCGAGGCTCTGGCCAAGTCGGCGCCGCTGCACGACATCGGCAAGGTCGGCATTCCCGACCACATCCTGCTGAAACCCGGCCCGCTGACGCCGGAAGAGTGGGTCATCATGAAGACGCACGCCGAACTGGGCAGCAGCGCCATCGCCCAGGCCGAAATCGATGCCGGGCGCAAGATCGAGTTTCTCAAGATTGCCAAGGAAATCGCCCGTCACCACCACGAAAAATGGGATGGCAGCGGCTACCCGGACGGCCTGGCCGGCGACGCGATTCCCATTCCCGCCCGCCTCATGGCGCTGGCCGACGTTTTCGACGCCCTCATCTGCAAGCGCGTCTACAAGGCCGCCTTCTCCGCCGAGGACGCTCGCCAGATCATCATCGACGGCACAGGCAAGCATTTCGACCCGGATCTGGTGGCGGCCTTCGTCGAACACTTTCCCGCCTTCGTGGCTATCGCCGACCAATACGGCGACTGACCCTCAGCCCCATGAGCGTCACCCTGAATTCGCCATTGTCCGAGATCATCTCCCGCCAGGCGCTCAGCATCGCCGCGGACACCCCGCTCGACACCGCCGCCGGGCTGATGGCCGACCAAGGCATTACCTGCCTGCTTGTCGGCAGCGACGGCAAGACCCTGGGCATTCTCACCGAAAGCGACATGGTGCGCGCCCTGCGCGACCGCCTGCCGGGCAGCACGCCGGCCAGCGCCATCATGTCGCAGCCGTTGATCAGCGCGCCGCCAGAACTCGCCCTGCGCAGCGCCGGGCAACTGTTTGAACAGCACCGCATCCGCCATCTGGCCGTCGTCGCTGGCGACGGTCCGATTCTCGGCGTCGTCGACGAAAGCGACTTCCGCCGGGCGCTTGCCAGCGGCATCTCCTGCCAGGAAAGCAAGCGGGTGTGCCTGAAACAGGAATTGTGCGAAAACGGATCGCTGCTCCAGGAAATCCAGAGCATCGCCCGCCTCGGCTGCTGGCGGCTCGACATCGCCAGCGGCGTGCTGCTCTGGAGCGACGAAACCTGCCGCATCCTCGGCAAACCCCCCGGCTGCGCAGCCAGCTTCGAAAGCTACAAGGCGCTCATCCATCCCGATGACCGCGCCCGCGTCGATGCCAGATGGAAAGCAGTTTGGGCCGGCACGCCCTACGACAGCATCCACCGCATCAGCGTCGCTGGCCGCCAGCGCTGGGTGCGCGAACGCGCCCAGATCCATTTCTCGCCCAGCGGCGAATCGCTGTTGGCAACCGGCACCCTACAAGACATCACCGAGCAGCACTGCGCCGAGGAATCCTTGCGCAAGCTGTCGCGGGCGGTCGAGCAGGCGCCGCACAGCATCATCATCACCAACGCGCAAAAACAGATCGAATACGTCAACGATGCCTTCCTCAACAGCACCGGCTATGCGCGCGCCGAGGTCATCGGCCAGACGCCGGCCCTGCTCTATTCCGGCCGCACCCCCGCCAGCACCTATGCGGCGTTGCAGCAGGCGATGACCAGGGGCGAGATGTGGCATGGCGAATTCATCAACCGTCGGCGCGACGGCAGCCACTTCGATGTCGCCGCCATCATTTCGCCCCTGCGCCAGCCGGATGGGCAGATCAGCCACTTTGTGGCGGCCGAGGAGGATGTCAGCGACAAGAAACGCACCCAGGCCGAACTCGACCGCCATCGCCAACAACTGGAAACCCTCGTCGCCGAGCGCACCGCCCAACTGCGCCAGGCAACCATGGAAGCCGAATCGGCCAGCCGGGCAAAAAGCGCCTTCCTCACCAACATGAGCCACGAGACGCGCACGCCGATGAATGCCATCATGGGCATGACCCATCTGGCGCTGAACGACCCTCATTTACCCCCGGAGCAGCGCCAGCGCCTGACCAAGATCGACCGGGCGACCCGTCATCTGCTGTCGATCATCAACGATGTGCTCGACATCTCCAAAATCGAAGCCGGCAAGCTGGTGCTCGAAAACCGTGATTTCTCGCTGACCCGCCTCATCGCCTCGGCCTGCGACATGGTCGGCGAGCGGGCGTCGGCGCGCCATCTGACGCTAACCCGCAACATCGACCCCGAACTCCCCAATACCCTGCGCGGCGACCCGGTACGCATACAGCAAGTACTGGTCAATTTCCTCTCCAATGCCGTCAAATTCACCGAGCAGGGCGGCATCGCCATCACCGTGCGCCTACTCGTCCGCGAGGCCGACAACTATGTCGTGCGTTTCGCGGTGCGCGACAGCGGCATCGGCATCGCCCCGGAAGCACAGGCCCGTCTGTTTACCCCGTTCGAGCAGGGCGACAGCTCGACCACCCGCCGCTTCGGCGGCACCGGCCTTGGGCTGGCCATCAGCCGCCAGCTGATACATGCCATGGGCGGCGACATCGCCGTCGACAGCGCGCCCGGAAAAGGCTCGACCTTCTGGTTCACCGCCCGCCTCGGCCTTGCCCAGTCATCCACCGAATACACCGCTGCGGCCGAGCCGACGGCGCAGCCGGTTCTCTTCGCGGCCAATAGCCGCATCCTGCTGGCCGAGGACGACCCGATCAATCAGGAAGTCGCCAGCGCCCTGCTGCATTCGGCCAGCTTGGCCGTAGACGTCGCCGCCGACGGCGCCGCCGTCGTCGCTCTGGCCAGACACCGGGTCTACGATCTGGTGCTGATGGATATGGAAATGCCAGTCATGGATGGCCTCGAAGCCACCCGCCGCATCCGCGCCCTGCCCGGCTGGTCGGCCGTGCCGATCCTGGCAATGACCACCAACGCCTTCGCCGAAGACCAGCATGCCTGTCTGAAGGCGGGCATGACCGACCTCATCAGCAAACCGCTCGATCCCGACCACCTGTTTGCCACCCTGGGCCAATGGTTGCCATTGCCCGGCGTGGCGCCCACTCACACGCCTACGCCCATGCCTACATCCACGCCCCCCCTCGCAGCCGCAGCACAAACGCCTTCAGCCGCCCTCGACGACAAGGCCATGACCGCCAGCCTGGCCGCCATTCCCGGCCTCAAGGCCGAAGTCGGACTGCATGCGGTGCGCGACCGCGTCGCCACCTACACGCGCCTGCTCGGCAAATTCATTGACAGTCACGGTGACGATTTCGCCGCCATCGACCAGCAACTCGCTGCCGGCAACAGCGAAGAAGCGCGCCGTCTCGCCCACTCGATCAAGGGCGCCGCCGGCTCGCTCGGCGCCGTGGCCTGCCAGGAAGCCGCCGCCGAACTGGAAATGGCGATCAAGAACGAACAGCCGCAGGCGGTCATCGCGCCGCTGCGCCAACGGCTGGCCGTGGTCTACCAAGCCCTCGGCGATGCCCTGCACCCGCTGCTGGCCGGCGCGCCGACAGCAACGGTGGCCAGTAGCCAGCCGCTGGAACAGACGCTGAACGAATTGCGCCGCCTGCTCGACGCAGGCGAAATGCAGGCCCAGGAACTCCTGCGCCAGCACGAAGCGCTGCTGCGCCCGGCCCTGGGCAGCGCCTTTCCGGCCTTCGCCCGGCTCATCGACAACTTCGATTTCGAAGCCGCCCGCGCCCTGCTCGACCGCCAGCGGCCACACTGAGCGGGAGCGCCCGCGCCGGTTCAGAGCCGGTCGAGCCAGTAGAGGGCGGTGATGGTCTTGCCGTCGGTAATGCGGCCATCCGCCACCGCTTGGCGCGCTTCTTCCGGTGACAGTTCGAGCACTTCGAGGAATTCGCTGGCATCGAGTTGCGGTTGGGCGACGCGGCGTAGACCGCGGGCGGCGAAAATTTCGATGCGCTCGTTGGAATAGCCCAGACAGGGGTGCATCACCCCGAGATGCGTCCACTCGCTCGCCTCATAGCCGGTTTCCTCGCGCAATTCGCGGCGGGCGGTGGTGAGGATGTCCTCGCCGGGGTCGATCTTGCCGGCGGGCAGTTCGAGGAAGACGCGGCGCAGGGGATAGCGGAACTGGCGCTCGAACAGCAACTTGCCATTGTCGAGCAAGGCCAGCATGACCACCGCGCCGGGATGGACGATGTATTCGCGCACGGCTTCGCTGCCATCGGGCAGGCGCACCTTATCCTTGCGGACATCCAGCAGCACGCCCGTGAATACCGTTGCGGAGGCGATCTGCGTTTCAGTCAGATCGGCATCGTCGGTCATGCGGCGGCGCTCTCCGGCTGGCGGTCAGACTGCCGCTCAGTGCGGAAAATGCGAATACACCAGCGCGGCGGCGCACAGCGCCATGATGCTCTGCGGGAACATGCCGAACAGCGCCACGGCCACGCCGTTGGCCGAGATCAGGAGGCGCATGTCGAGGCCGGCGCGGATCGGCGTTTCGTCCGTCGGCGCGTCGAAATACATCAGTTTGACGACGCGCAGGTAGTAGAAGGCGCCGATCAGCGAGAAGAGCACGGCGACGATGGCAAGCCAGGTGTAGCCGGCGGCGATGACGGCCATGAGTACCGCGAACTTGGCGAAAAAGCCGATGAAGAAGGGCACGCCCGCCATCGAGAACATCAGCATCATCATGATCGCGGCGAACCACGGGCTGCGCTGGTTGAGGCCCTTGAAGTCGTCGAGGGTGTCGGCCTCGAAGCCGGCGCGGGCCATCATGAGAATCATGCCGAAGGTGCCGAGGCTCATCAGCACATAGGCGATGACGTAGAACATGGCCGAGCTGTAGGCGTCCAGCGCGTTACTGATGTCGCCGCCGACGGTGCCGTCGGCGCCGACCACGGCGACGACGCCGGTGACGATACCGAGCAGCATGAAGCCCATATGCGAAATCGCCGAGTAGGCCAGCATGCGCTTGATATTGGTCTGGGCGATGGCGGCGAGGTTGCCGATGGCCATCGACAGCACGGCCATGATGATGAGCATGTCCTGCCATTCATTGGCCGCGGCGAGCAGACCGCTGACCAGGAGACGGATGACGACGGCGAAGGCCGCCAGCTTCGGCGCGCTGCCGATGAGGAGCGTGACCGAGGTCGGGGCACCGTGATAGACGTCGGGAATCCACATGTGGAAGGGCACGACGCCGAGCTTGAAGGCAAGGCCGGCGACGAGGAAGATCAGGCCGAAGACCAGCAAATTGCCATTGACATTGGCGCCATGGACTTGCCTGGCGACGGCAGTAATTTCCAGGCTGCCGGTGGCGCCGTAGATCATCGACATGCCGTAGAGCAGGAGGCCGGAGGCCAGCGCGCCGAGAACGAAGTATTTGATCGCCGCCTCGCTGGCCGCCAGCGAGTCGCGGTTCATCGCCACCATCGCGTACAGCGACAGCGACAGGAGTTCGATACCGATATAGACGGTGACGAAATGGTTGGCCGAAATCATCACCATCATGCCGAGCGTGGCGAACAGCGTCAGCACGTAGTACTCGCCCTTGTTCATCTCGCCGCGGTCGATGACGTAGGCGCGCGAATAAAAGAGCACAACGATCACGGTCAGATAGACGAGCAGCTTGAGCAGGACGGACATCAGGTCAGCGACGAACATGTGGCTGAAGGTGTAGGTGACATCGGGAACAGCCACCCAGAGCTGGATCGCGGCGCAGCCGAGCAGGGCCAGCACGCTCAGGGCGAAGGTCACGGTGCGCCGGCTGTCCTTGACGAACAGGTCGATCAGCAGAATGGCCGAGGCCATCAACGCCAGAAAAATTTCCGGGGCGGCTGGCAGGAGATTGGGGACAACGAAATGGTCGAACATGTCGGCTACCGTTTATTGAATCTTGCTGATATGGACGTGATTCAGCAGCTCGTTGACCGAGACGTGCATGACTTCAGTAAAGACTTGCGGATAGAGGCCGAGCCACAGCGTACACAGGGCCAGCACGCCGAGAATGGCGAATTCCCGCTTATTCACATCGGCCAGCTTGGCGACGTGGTCGTTGGCGATGGCGCCGAAAATGACCCGCTTGTACATCCACAGCGTGTAGGCGGCGCCGAGAATGAGCGAGGTGGCGGCGGCGACGGCGACCCAGAAGTTGTACTTGACGGCGCCGAGAATGACCATGAATTCGCCGACGAAGCCGGAAGTCGCCGGCAGGCCGGCATTGGCCATCGAAAACAGCATGAACAGGGCGGCGAATTTCGGCATGGTGTTGACCACGCCGCCGTAATCGGCGATTTCCCGGCTGTGCACGCGGTCGTACATGACGCCGATGCAGAAGAACATGGCGCCGGAGACAAAGCCGTGCGAAATCATCTGCACCAGTGCGCCCTCAACGCCAATGGCGCTGAACATGAAGAAACCGAGGGTGACGAAGCCCATGTGGGCAATCGAGGAATAAGCCACCAGCTTCTTCATGTCGGATTGGACGAGGGCAACGAAGCCGATATAGACGACGGCGATCAGCGACAGGGCGACGATCAGGGTGGATAGTTCGTGCGAAGCGTCCGGCGCGATCGGCAGCGAGAAGCGCAGGAAGCCATAGGCGCCGAGCTTGAGGGCGATGGCCGCGAGGACGATGGAGCCGCCGGTCGGCGCCTCGACGTGAGCATCCGGCAACCAGGTATGCACCGGCCACATCGGCACCTTGACGGCGAAGGCGATGAGGAAGGCGAGGAAAATCCAGATCTGCGGACTCAGTTCAAGCGGTTGCTGGTGCCATGCGAGGATCGAGAAGCTATCGGACTGGACGTACAGGTAAAGCAGCGCCAGGAGGAAGAGCAGCGAGCCGAACAGGGTGTAGAGGAAGAACTTGAGGGCGGCGTAAACGCGGTTGGGGCCGCCCCAGACGCCGATGATGAGGTACATCGGGATAAGCGAGGCCTCGAAGAAAACATAGAACAGCACGCCGTCGAGGGCGGTGAAAATGCCGTTCATCAGGCCGGACATGATGAGGAAGGCGGCATTGTATTGCGCCACTTTCTTGCCGATGACTTCCCAGCCGGCGGCGACGACGATGACGGTGATAAAGGCATTGAGGATGACGAACAGCATCGAGATGCCATCGACGCCGAGGTGGTAATTGATGTCGAAGCGGGGAATCCAGGGGGCCAGCACCTCGAATTGCATACCGCTTTGGGCGACATCGAAAGTGGTCCACAAGGGGATGGTCACCAGGAAGCCGGTGATCGCGCCGACCAGGGCGAGCATCCGGGCCAGCGGCGCGTTCCGGTCGGAGCCGGTGAGCAACACGAGGACGCCAGCGACGATGGGAACCCAGATGGCGAGAGACAGCAGGTAAGTCGACATGTTATTCCTTGCTTTTCCGCAAACGGTTCGCGCTAGGCGCGGTTCATCCACAGGGTCATCAGCACGAAGACGCCGATGATCATGGTAAAGGCATAGTGATAGACGTAGCCGGTCTGGAACAGGCGAGCCACGGCAGCGATCCAGCCGACCAGCTTGGCCGAGCCGTTGACAATCAGGCCGTCGATCACGCCGACGTCGCCGCCGCGCCACAGCCCCTTGCCGAGCAGACGAGCGCCGCCGGCAAAGACGAATTCATTGATCTTGTCGGCGTAGTACTTGTTATCCAGCAGCGTGTAAATCATCGAGAAACGGCGCTGGATAGCCGCCGGAATATCCGGTCGCTTCATGTAGAAGAACCACGACAGCACCACGCCGGCCAGCGCCAGGTAGAGCGGCGGCGTCGAGAAAGCGTGCAGACCCATCGCCGCGGCGCCGTGGAATTCCTCGACGAATTTCGCCAACGCCGGATGGGCGACGGCATCGACATGAATGGCGCCAGCGAAGAAATCGCCGCCGATCATCGGCCCGATGCCGATATAGCCGATGATGACCGAGGGAATGGCCAGCAGCACCAGCGGCAGCGTCACCACCCACGGCGTCTCGTGCGGCTTCTGGCCGGGCGCCAGGCCGTGATGATGGTCGTGCGCCACTTCCTCGTCGTCATGGTCGCCGTGGTGATCGTGACCCGCCTTGCCGAAACGCTCCTCGCCGTGGAAGACGAGGAAATACATGCGGAAGGAATAGAAGGCGGTGACAAAAACCCCGGCCAGCACCGCCCAGTAGGCGAAACCGGCGCCGGGGATGGTGGAGAACTTGGCCGCCTCGATGATCGAGTCCTTGGAATAGAAGCCGGCGAAAAACGGCGTGCCGATCAGCGCCAGTGAGCCGATCAGCGAGGTGATCCAGGTGATCGGCATGTATTTGCGCAGGCCGCCCATGTTGCGGATGTCCTGATCGTGGTGCATGCCGATGATGACCGAACCGGCGGCGAGGAAGAGCAGCGCCTTGAAGAAGGCGTGCGTCATGAGGTGGAAAATCGCCACCGAGTAGGCGGAAGCGCCAAGCGCCACGGTCATGTAGCCCAATTGCGACAGGGTCGAATAGGCGACGACGCGCTTGATGTCGTTCTGCACGATGCCGAGGAAGCCCATGAACAAGGCGGTAATGGCGCCGATGACGATGACGAAGGAGAGCGCCGTGGTGGACAGCTCGAACAGCGGCGACATGCGCGCCACCATGAAGATGCCGGCGGTAACCATGGTCGCCGCGTGAATCAGCGCCGAGATCGGCGTCGGGCCTTCCATCGAATCGGGCAGCCAGACGTGCAGCGGCACCTGCGCCGACTTGCCCATGGCGCCGATAAACAGGCAGATGCAGGCGACGGTCATGAGCGACCACTGCTGGGCGCCCCAGATGTTGATGGTCACGTCGGCCAGTAGCGGCGCTTTCTTGAACACCGTGTCGTAATCGAGCGAGCCGAAATGCGCCAGGATCAGGCCGATGCCGAGAATGAAGCCGAAGTCGCCGACGCGATTGACCAGGAAGGCTTTCATGTTGGCGAAAATTGCCGTCGGCCGGGTGTACCAGAAGCCGATCAGCAGGTAGGAGACAAGGCCGACCGCTTCCCAGCCGAAGAACAACTGCATGAAGTTGTTGGCCATCACCAGCATCAGCATCGAGAAGGTGAATAGCGAGATGTAGCTGAAGAAGCGGTTGTAGCCCGGATCGTCCTGCATGTAGCCAATGGTGTAGATATGCACCATGAGCGAGACGAAGGTGACCACCAGCATCATCGTCGTGGTCAGGGTATCGATCAGGAAACCGACCTCGAAGCTGTAATCGCCGCTGGTCAGCCAGGTGTAGACCGGGCCGTTGAAGGTGTTGCCGGCCTGCACGTCGCAGAAGATGAAGACGGAGGCGATGAAGGCGACGCCAACGCCGGCAATGGTGACGCCGTGCGCCAGCCAGCGCGGAATGACGCGGCAGAACAGGCCGGCGATGATGGCGCCGAGGAGGGGCGCCAGCGGCACGAGCAGATAGAGCGTTTGCATGTCCATGGTTAACCCTTCAGCCCATCCAGGTCATCCACATGGATGCTCTTGAGCTTGCGGAACAGCACGATGAGGATGGCCAGACCGATTGCCGCCTCGGCGGCGGCCACCGTCAGGATGAAGAAAACGAAAACCTGTCCCGACAAGTCGTGCAGATAATGCGAAAAGGCGACGAAATTCATATTCACCGCCAGCAGCATCAGTTCGATGGTCATCAGCAGCACCAGCAGATTCTTCCGGTTAAGGAAGATGCCGACCACGCTGATCGCGAAAAGAACCGCGCCGAGGATCAGGAAATGCGAAAGGGTGAGCGTGTGCATGGTCGTCCCTGGAACTCAGTCTTTCTCAACCGGCATCTTCAGCACGCGGATGCGATCCTTCGCCTTGACGAAGACCTGCTGATTCGGGTTGGTGTACTTGGATGGCTTGCGCCCACGATAGGTCAGCACGATGGCGGCGATCATGCCGACCAGCAGCACGATGGAGGCCAATTCGAACGGATAGACGAAATCGGTGAACATCAGGCGACCGATTTCCCGGACATTGGAAACCCCGGCCGGAACAACGGCGTCCGCGGCCGGCGCCTGCAAATACTTGCTGCTGAGCACCAGACCCATTTCCATGACCATCAAGAGGCCGAGCACGGCGCCGAGCGGCAGATAGTTCCAGAAGCCCTGACGGATGCGGTCGATATTGACGTCGAGCATCATCACCACGAACAGGAACAAGACCATGACCGCGCCGACATAGACGAGGATGATGGCGATGGCCAGGAACTCGGCCTGGAGCAAGGCCCAGATGCCGCCGCAGGTGAAGAAGGCGAGAATCAGGTGCAGCGCGGCGTGGATCGGGTTGCGCGCGGTAATGACGCGCAGCGCCGCGAATACCAGGATCGCCGACAGGAAGTAGAAAACCAGGGTTTGAAAATCCATCACGGCCACCTGTTAGCGATAAGGCGCGTCGAGCGCGCGATCTTCGGCGATCTGGGCTTCGTAGCGGTCGCCGTTGGCGAGCAGCATCGGCTTGGTGTAATACAAATCGCCGCGTTGTTCGCCGTGATATTCGTAAACCCGGGTCTCGACGATGGCATCGACCGGGCAGGCTTCCTCGCAAAAACCGCAAAAGATGCACTTGCTCAGGTCGATGTCGTAGCGGGTAGTGCGGCGCGAACCATCATCACGCGGCGCCGCCTCGATGGTGATCGCCATCGCCGGGCAGACGGCCTCGCACAGCTTGCAGGCAATGCAGCGCTCCTCGCCGCTTTCGTAGCGGCGCAGGGCGTGCAGGCCGCGGAAGCGGAAACTCTGCGGCGTTTTTTCCTCGGGATACTGGACGGTGATCTTGCGGGCGAAAAAATACTTGCCCGTCACCGACATCCCTTTCAACAACTCCCGGAGGAGGAGGCTGTTGAGGACTTCCTTCATCGAACCCATGACGCCCCTCATTTACCAGATATTCAGCGGCGACATCATCCAGATGCCGACAACGACGAGCCAGATCAGACAGATCGGCAAAAGCACCTTCCAGCCCAGACGCATCAACTGGTCGTAGCGATAGCGCGGGAAGGTGGCGCGGAACCAGAGATACAGGAAGAGGATGCAGGAGGTCTTGGCCAGCAGCCAGATGATGCTGTCCGGCAGGAAGCCGACCGGCGACGACCAGCCGCCGAGGAACAGGATCGAGGTCAGCATGGCGACCAGGATCATGTTGGCGTATTCGGCCAGGAAGAACAGCGCGAAGGCCATGCCCGAGTATTCGACGTGGAAGCCGGCGACCAGTTCCGATTCGCCTTCGGCGACATCAAACGGCGCCCGGTTCAGCTCGGCGACGCCAGCGATCAGGTAGACCACGAACATGGGCAGCAGCGGCAGCCAGTTCCACGACAGGAAATTCAGGCCATAGCCGGCAAAGCGGCCGGATTGCTGGCCTTGCACGATCTCGACCAGATTCAGGCTGCCGGACACCATCAACACGCAGATCAGCGAAAAGCCCATGGCCAGTTCGTAGGACACCATCTGCGCCGTCGAGCGCATGGCGCCGAGGAAGGCGTACTTGGAGTTCGAGGCCCAGCCGGAGAGGATCACGCCATAAACGCCCATCGAGGTGATGGCCATGATGTAGAGCAGGCTGGCGTCGATATTGGCCAGCACCAGCGTGTCGTTGAAGGGCATTACAGCCCAGGCCGCCAGGGCCGGCGCGATGGACAGCATCGGGGCGACGAGATAGATGCCCTTGCTGGCATTGCCGGGGATGATGATTTCCTTGAACAGCAGTTTCAGGCCATCGGCAATCGGCTGGATCAGGCCGTAGGGGCCGACCCGGTTGGGGCCGATGCGCACCTGCATGAAACCGATCACCTTGCGCTCGGCCAGCGTCAGATAGGCAAGACCGAGCATCAGCGGGATGACGATGAGGACAATCTTGACCAAGGTCCACACCGCCGGCCAGGCCGCGCCGAACAGTCCGACGCCCAAATTCATCAGTGCGTCCATTTATGCACGCTCCAGGAAAATCGAACCGAACATTTCGCCCAAGCTGGCGGTGCTGGCATGCGCCGCCGCCACCCGAACGCAACCGGGCGGCACGCCATTGTCGGCGCGCAGCGTCAGCATGGCTTCGCCCTGCCCCTGGCGGACCTTGACCAGCGCACCGGCGATCAGCCCCAGTTCGCCCAGGGTCTGCTCGCAAACGCGGGCGCTCGGAACGGTCGCGTCGGCCGTCTGCTGCAAGGCCGGCGCCCGCCGGGCCAGGGGATCGGCAAAATGAATCGGCACATCGGCAATGCGCTGCAAGCCGGCGATGGCGGCAGGCAGGGCGATACTCACGCCATTCAGGGCGTTGTCCAGGCCGGCGACGAATTCCTTGTCCTTGCCCAGCGCCTCGTCGCGCACCGCCTCGCTGCTGTCGTAAGCGAAACCGGCGAGATCGAGCACATTGCCCAACACGCGCAGCACTTTCCAGGCCGGACGGGCATCGCCGCGCGCCTTGGCGACGCCGTTGAAACTCTGGACGCGGCCCTCGATATTGACGAAGGTACCGGCCGTTTCACTAAAGGGCGCGATGGGCAGCATCACGTCGGCGTATTCGAGAGCCGGCGCATGCTTGAAGGCGGACATGAAGACCACCAGACTGGCTTCTTTCAGCGCGGCGAGGGCCAGTTGCGGGTTGGCGCAATCAAGCTCCGGTTCGACGCCGAACAGCACATAGCCCTGGCGCGGCTGCTCGAACATTTGCCGGGCATTGGCGCCGCCCGGCAGCGCCCCGGCGGCATGCGCGCCGACGGTGTTGGCGCCCTCGCCGAGGAAGCCGAGGGTGGCGCCGGTCAGGCGGGCCAGTTCCTGCGCCAGCGCATGCAGTTGCGTCGCGGCGGCGGACTGGGTGGCGACATTGCCGAGGAAAACGGCGCGTTTGTCGCCTGCGACCAGACTTTCGGCGATGGCTCTGGCGTCGGCATCGACCGCAACGGCTTCGAGACCGGCCGGTACGGCGGCGCCCTTCAATTCGGCGGCGGCCTTGACGATGGCGCCCAGCGCGGCGGCCAGTTGCCCCGGGGCGACGGTCACCTGGCGGTGCAGGTTGATCATCGGGTCGTCGCCGCTCACCGAGAGCAGGCTGACTTTGGTGTACTTTCTGGCCGCCTGACGCAGACGCTGGGCGATCAGCGGATGATCCTTGCGCAGGAAAGAGCCGATCACCAGCGCCGCATCAAGATCCTTGATTTCGGCGAGGCGCAGGCCCAGCCAAGGCGTACCGGCGCGCTTGCCGTCGGCGGAAAAATCGCTCTGGCGCGGGCGGAAATCCATGTTGCCGCTGCCCAGACCGCGCATCACCTTGTTGAGCAGGAACAGTTCCTCGACCGTCGCGGATTGGGCGGCCAAGGCAGCCAAGGCGTCGCCGCCATGCTCGCGGGCGATGTCCTTGAGGCCGTGGGCAACGTAGTCGAGGGCGACATTCCAGGCGACCTCGCGCCACTCGCCGCCCTGCTTGATCATCGGTTTGCTCAGACGCTCGTCGGAATTCAGCGCCTGATAGGAGAAACGCTCCTTGTCGGAAATCCAGCATTCATTGACCGCTTCGTTCTCGCGCGGCAGCACGCGCATCACCGTGTCGTGCTTGACTTGGACAACAAGGTTGGCGCCGACCGAATCGTGCGGACTGACCGACTTGCGCCGTTGCAGTTCCCAGGTGCGGGCGGAGTAGCGGAAGGGCTTGGAGGTCAGCGCGCCGACCGGGCAGAGGTCGATCATGTTGCCCGAGAGTTCGGAATCGACGCTGCGGCCGACGAAGGTCATGATCTCGGAATGCATGTTGCGGTTGGCCATGCCGAGTTCCATGATGCCGGCGACTTCCTGGCCGAAGCGGACGCAGCGGGTGCAGTGGATGCAGCGGCTCATTTCCTCCATGGAAATCAGCGGCCCGACGCTCTTGTGGAAAACGACGTGCTTTTCTTCGCTGAAACGGCTCTTCATCGGGCCGTAGCCGACCGCCATGTCCTGCAACTGGCACTCGCCGCCCTGATCGCAGATCGGGCAATCGAGCGGGTGGTTGATGAGCAGGAATTCCATCACGCCCTTCTGCGCCTTGATCGCCAGATCGGAATGCGTGAATACCTTCATGCCGTTGGTCACCGGCGTCGCGCAGGCGGGCATGGGCTTCGGCGCCTTTTCCACCTCGACCAGACACATCCGGCAACTGGCGGCGATCGACAATTTCTTGTGGTAGCAGAAATGCGGGATGTACACCCCGAGTTGCTGCGCGGCATCCATCACCGTGCTGCCGTCGGGTACTTGCGCTTTCTTGCCGTCGATTTCGATTTCTAGCATGTCGCTACCTTGTAGCTTTTCGTTACCAACCGATCAGGCCGGAATCCTGTGGAAGCCGCTGCCGGCCCACTGCACATCCTTGGGCACGAGGCAGGTCTTGTGTTCGATGTGGTACTCGAACTCGCTGCGGAAGTGCTTGGTGAAGCTCTGCACCGGGAAGGCCGCCGCGTCGCCGAGGGCGCAGACGGTACGGCCGGCGATATTGCCGAGCACGCTGTTGAGCAAATCCAGATCGTCCGGCTTGCCCTGGCCGTTCTCGATGCGACGCACCACCTTGTACATCCAGGCCGTGCCTTCGCGGCAGGGCGTGCACTGGCCGCAGGATTCCTCGTGATAGAAATAGGCCAGACGCTCCAGCGCCTTGACCATGCACACCGTTTCGTCCATGACGATGACCGCGCCAGAGCCGAGCATCGAGCCGGCCTTGCTGATCGAGTCGTAATCCAGGGTGCAGTCCATGATGAGGTCGGCGGGCAGCACCGGCGCCGACGAGCCGCCGGGAATGACGGCCTTCAGCTTGCGCCCGCCGCGCATGCCGCCGCACATTTCAAGCAGCGTGGCGAACGGGGTGCCGAGCGGCACTTCGTAATTGCCCGGGCGATTGACGTGGCCGGATACCGAAAAGAGCTTGGTGCCGCCGTTGTTCGGCTTGCCCAGGTTGAGGTACTCCTCGCCGCTCATTTTCAGGATGAAGGGAATGGCGGCGAAGGTTTCCGTGTTGTTGATCGTGGTCGGCTTGCCGTACAGGCCAAAGGAAGCCGGGAAGGGCGGCTTGAAGCGGGGCTGGCCCTTTTTGCCCTCGATGGATTCGAGCAGCGCGGTTTCCTCGCCGCAGATGTAGGCGCCGTAACCGTGGTGGGCGAACAGCTCGAAATTAAAACCGGAGCCAAGAATGTTCTGGCCGATGAAACCGGCGGCGCGGGCCTCGTCGAGGGCTTCCTCGAAGCGCTGGTAGAGTTCCCAGATTTCGCCGTGGACGTAGTTGTAGCCGCGATTGGCGCCCATCGCGTAGGCGGCGATGGCCATCCCCTCGATGACCGCATGCGGGTTGTAGCGCATGATGTCGCGGTCCTTGAAGGTGCCCGGCTCGCCTTCGTCGGTATTGCAGACGACGTACTTGTCGCCGGGGAAGGAACGCGGCATGAAGGACCACTTCAGGCCGGTCGGGAAGCCGGCGCCGCCGCGCCCGCGCAGTACCGATTTCTTGACTTCGCCGATGACTTCTTCCTGCGCCAGCTTGTTTTCCAGGATGCGGCGCAACTGAACGTAGCCGCCGCGGGCGACGTAATCCTTGAGGCGCCAGGCATTGTCGCCATCCAGCCCCGCCATCAGGACGCCGTTGATCGAACCGAGCATGGCCATTACTTGCACTCCTCAAGCAGCTTGTCGATCTCTTCCGGATGCATGTGGCTGCACATCGAGCGGTTGTTGACGATGAACACCGGCGCATCGCCGCAAGCGCCCATGCACTCGCCTTCCTTGAGCGTGAATTTGCCGTCCGCCGTCGTCTCGCCATAGCCGATGCCGAGTTTCTGCTTCACATATTCGCCGGCGTGATAACCGCCGGACAAGGCGCAAGGCAGGTTGGTGCAGACCGTGATCTTGTACTTGCCGACCGGCTTCAGGTCGTACATGTTGTAGAAGGTCGCCACCTCCCAGGCGGCGATGGGCGGCATGCCGAGATAGGCGGCGACGGCCTCGACCGCCTCGGCCGGCAACCAGCCCTTTTCTTCCTGGGCGTGCGCCAGGCAGGCCATGACGGCCGATTGTTTTTGATCGGCGGGGTACTTGGCGACCTCGCGGGCGAACTTCTGGATGGTTTCAGCGGCAAACATCAGCGGTCGATCTCGCCAAAAACGATATCTTGGGTGCCAATGATCGTCACGACGTCGGCGATCATGTGACCACGAGCCATTTCATCCATGCCTTGGAGATGGACGTAGCCGGGGGCGCGGATTTTCATGCGGTAGGGCTTGTTGGCGCCATCGGAAATGAAGTAGATGCCGAACTCGCCCTTCGGGTGCTCGATGGCGGCATAGGCTTCGCCCGGCGGCACATGGATGCCCTCGGAAAAGAGCTTGAAGTGGTGGATCAGCTCTTCCATGTTGGACTTCATGTTGGCGCGCGGCGGCGGCGCAACCTTGTGATTGTCGGTGATGACCGGGCCGGGGTTCTTGCGCAGCCAGTCGATGCACTGTTTGATGATGCGATTGGATTGCAGCATCTCTTCCATGCGCACCAGATAGCGGTCGTAGCTGTCGCCATTGAGGCCGATCGGCACGTCGAAATCGACCTTGTCGTAGGCGGCGTAGGGCTGCTTCTTGCGTAAATCCCAAGCCACCCCAGAACCGCGCAGCATGGCGCCGGTGAAGCCCATTTGCTTGGCGCGCTCGGGCGAGACGACGCCGACATTGACCAGACGCTGTTTCCAGATCCGGTTGTCGGTCAAGAGCGTATGGTATTCGGCGTGATAAGTCGGGAAGCGATTGGTGAAGTCTTCGAGGAAATCGAGCAGGGTGCCGCCGCGATTCCGGTTCCGGTAGGCCGCCTTCTTGGCGTCGGTCCAGGGCGATTCGCGATTTTGCGGCATACGGTCCGGCAGATCGCGGTAAACGCCGCCCGGACGGTAGTAGGCGGCGTGCATGCGGGCGCCGGAAACCGCCTCATACACGTCCATCAAATCCTCGCGCTCGCGGAAGGTGTACAGCGCCATGGTCATGGCGCCGACGTCGAGGGCATGACAGCCGATCCACAACAGATGATTGAGGATGCGGGTCACCTCGTCGAACATCGTGCGGATGTACTTGCCGCGCTCCGGCACCTCGATGCCCAGCAGCTTCTCGGCGGCGAGGCAATAGGCGTGCTCGTTGCACATCATCGAGACGTAGTCGAGGCGGTCCATGTAGGGCAGCGACTGAACCCAGGTGCGGGTTTCGGCGAGCTTCTCGGTGGCGCGGTGGAGGAGACCGATATGCGGATCGGCGCGTTGCACGACCTCGCCGTCCAGTTCCAGCACCATGCGCAGCACGCCGTGCGCGGCCGGGTGCTGTGGGCCGAAGTTGAGGGTGAAATTGCGGATATCAGCCATGTGCCGGATCCCCGTAGGTGTCTTCGCGCACGACGCGCGGGGTGTTCTCGCGGGGCGCTATGGTCACCGGTTGATAGATCACGCGTCCTTGATCGGGGTCATAACGCATCTCGACATGGCCGGAAATCGGGAAATCCTTGCGGAAAGGATGGCCGATGAAGCCGTAGTCGGTCAGGATGCGGCGCAGGTCGTCATGGCCGACGAAGGCAATGCCGTAGAGGTCGAAAGCCTCGCGCTCGAACCAGTTGACGCTCTTCCAGACGCCGGTCAGCGAATCGACGACGGGAAATTCGTCGTCCTCGGCAAAGACGCGCACGCGCAGGCGCCAGTTGTTGGCGATAGAAAGAAGGTGCGACACGGCGGCGAAACGCTTGCCCTGCCAGACGCCGTCGCCATAGGTGGAGTAATCGACGCCGCAGAGGTCAATGAGTTCCTCGAAACCGAGATCCGGCGCGTCACGCAAAGCGGTCATCACCGCCAGATAGTCGGCGGCGGCCACTTCGATGGTCAGTTCACCCAAGGCGAGCTTGAGCGATTGCAGCTTGTCGCCAAAATGCCTTTGCAGGTTTTGGCTCAGCGTTTCCAGCTTGACAGACATGTCGGACGGCCTCGGCAATTAACGAGCGATGGTATTGGTGCGGCGAATCTTGTTCTGCAACTGGAGAATCCCGTAGATCAGCGCCTCGGCGGTCGGCGGGCAGCCCGGAATATAGATATCGACAGGGACAATGCGGTCGCAACCACGCACCACCGAATAGGAATAGTGATAGTAGCCGCCGCCATTGGCGCATGAACCCATGGAAATGACCCAGCGCGGCTCCGGCATCTGGTCGTAGACCTTGCGCAAGGCAGGACCCATCTTGTTGGTCAGGGTGCCGGCAACGATCATCACATCGGACTGGCGCGGACTGCCGCGAAAGACGATGCCGAAGCGGTCCAGATCGTAGCGCGAAACGCCGGCATGGATCATTTCGACGGCGCAGCAGGCCAGACCGAAAGTCATCGGCCACATCGAGCCGTTGCGCATGTAATTGATCAGCTTGTCAGCCGTGGTAGTGACAAAGCCTTCCTGCAAGATACCTTCGAGAGCCATTGGCTTATTCCCACTCCAGCGCGCCCTTGGCCCAGGCATAGACATAGCCGACGACCAGAATGGCAACGAAGACGAGCATTTCGATAAAGCCGAACAGCTTGATCGAGTCGCTCGCCACGATATCCTTGAAAATCGTCGCCCACGGGAAGAGGAAGGCGATTTCCAGATCGAACAGGATGAAGAGGATGGCGATCAGGTAATAGCGCACATCGAACTTCATGCGCGCATCCTCGAAGGCCTCGAAGCCGCACTCGTAAGGCGAGAGCTTCTCGGGATCGGGTCTGTTGGGAGCCAACATAAAACCCAGCGCAATTGGCAGCACGCCAACCGCAACCCCCACCAGAATGAACATCAGGATCGGAAAGTAGTTTTCCATCATCCGCCGCCAGTATCCAGTTTTTCATTGACCAGCAGCGCCACTAAGTCACTGCTGTACTACCCCTTTGGTGCCGACGGCGAGACTCGAACTCGCACAGCTTGCGCCACTACCCCCTCAAGATAGCGTGTCTACCAATTTCACCACGTCGGCTTTTACTGCTTTCCTCACCCGGCGAGGAAAGATTGCCGGGCAGGCGTCTTGCGCACTACTTTGGAATATCTTTTGCCTTGGACCCCGTATCGACCCCCTCTTGCGCCGTTTCCTGCCCCGCCGGAAGAGACTGCGATTGTACCGTTTCCTGCATCACACTGCCAGTCACCTTGACCTTATTTGAGGCAACATGGGCCAGCGTCAGGCTGGTGGCAAAAAACACCGCCGCCAGAACGGCGGTCGTGCGGCTGAGAAAATTCGCCGAGCCGGTGGCCCCGAACAGACTGCCGGATGCGCCGCTGCCGAAGGCCGCCCCCATATCCGCGCCCTTGCCGTGCTGCATCAGCACCAGGCCGATAATCGCCAGAGCCACCAGAATATGTGCCGTCAGTACCAGAGAATAAAACCAATTCATTATTTATTGCCTACCTGCTTATTTGTTCGCCGCCTGGCAAATCGCCAGGAAGTCATCCGCCACCAGCGCCGCGCCGCCAATCAATCCGCCGTCGATATCGGCCTGCGCGAACAATTCGCCCGCGCTCGCCGGCTTGACGCTGCCGCCGTAAAGAATGCGCATCTCGCTGGCGACCGCCGCATCGAATCCGGCCAGTTGCGCCCGGATGGCCGCATGCACTTCTTGCGCCTGCGCCGGCGAGGCCGTCACGCCGGTGCCGATCGCCCAGACCGGCTCATAGGCGATCAGCGACGCCCGCATGGCGGCAATGCCAACCCGCTCGACGACGGCGGCCAACTGCCGCCCAACCACCGCCAGCGTCTGCCCCGCCTCGCGCTCGGCCAGGGTTTCGCCCAGACAGAGCACCGGCAGGATGCCGGCCGCCTGCGCCGCGGCGAATTTCGCCGCCACCGCCGCATCGCTCTCGCCATACAGACTGCGCCGCTCGGAATGCCCGACCAGCGCATAACGGCAACCGAACTCGCCGAGCATCGCCGCCGCCACTTCACCGGTATAGGCGCCCTGGGCGTGCTCGCTGAGGGTCTGTGCCCCCCAGGCCACCGCCGACCCGGTCAGCAGCGACTGCACCTGGGCGAGATAGGGGAACGGCGCACAGACGACGACATCGCAAGCCAGATCGCCAGCCGACGCCCGAATTCGGGCCAAAAGCTCGGCATTCTTCTGCAGGCTGCCGTGCATTTTCCAGTTTCCAGCGACAAGTTTTTTACGCATGATGAATAACCATCCCGTTGGCGAAAAACCCAAGGATTATAGTGGCGGCCGGGAATGCCGGTCAAGGTTGTATGCTCGCCGGCAGTGTCTCACTTTGAAATTTCTGCTGTCTCTGACCCCGCTTCCTGTACGACCAGCGCTTCTTCGCTTCCGGCTCCGGAACCAAGGCGGCAATTACCCCACCAACCGGACAAGATTGTTGTCGTCCGAGCAGGGCAATCGCATCAAACGCAAGCCCCTCCCAGCAGTTGAGCCCGATACTCATTGCTGGAGGAAGCGAGCATGCGGCGGGCCTTGATACCGCCCTTGCGGGAGTGGTCGAGGCGAAACAAGTTGAGCCCGATACGGCGCACGGTAGCAAGGTTACGAGCCGCGTTTTTGACACGGGCCCGTGCTTGGTCATCGTTGAGGCACACATCCAGGCACCAATGCAGGCGGTTCTCGATGGCCCAGTGGCTGCGCACGGCGTGTGCGAACCGTTTCGCGTCAGCCGCAATGCTGCCGATATACAGGCGTTGCTCGCGACTGATCTTGCCGTTGATGTCGCGCTCGCAGACGACCACGCCGAACATGCCAAGCCCCGGCCATCGGTGTGGATCAGGCAAGCACGCCAGATGGTTGAAGGCATAGTAACGCCGGTGCTCGATGCGACCGTGTCCCTTCTCCAGGGTTTCAAGGAAGTCATGCGGGCAATCCTTCCAGGCGGCCGCTTCCCCCGTATGAAAGAACTCTTGGATGGCTTCGGCCAATTTGGGCTGGTTGCCTTTGACGGCCAGTACGTAGTGGGCTTGCCGGTCGCGAATGCACCCGGCAATGTGGGGGTACGTTCCGATGGCGTCGATGGTCACGATGGCGCCTTGGATCATCAAGCTCTCAAGCAACAACGGGATCGCCGTGATTTCATTGGATTTCTCTGCCGTTGCCTCTTGTCCCAGCACGATGCCGAACTGTGTTTCCAGGGCGCTTACCAGATGCAGCGGTTTGGCGCCGGGCACCGCACTGCGGCAAACGCTCACGCCCCCACAGTTCAATTTCAACAAAACCGTCAGCTCCGCACAGCATCGCGCACACGGCGACTACCAGCATCTCTGCCAAGTCATGCTTCGAGCGCCCCCGTACCCGAGGCTCCGGTATGACCGAAACCGCTTCGCCAAGACTCATCTTCTTCTCCGCCTTCATGGATCACCCAAAAAGACAGAAAACTACAGATTTCAAGCCCCAGTGAACAGCCCCCCTTCTATCTCATTGATTGTGAACGGGGTTTGATGCGATCGCCCTAGTCGTCCGAGGCGAGCACAGTGGCTTCCACAAATTTTTGTGCTATATTTTTATGCTAGGGTCTTTGCGCTCGGATGACATAATATTTTGCGCATGGTAACTCTATGAATCATTGCGAGTGCAAAGGCCCTGATTTCTATGCGTCGTCCGTGAAATATTTCCCTTACTTTTTTGGAGGAAATTATGCGTTTGTGCTTCATGAAGTCAATTTGCGCTGTCGCGATACTAGGAATCGCCAGTATCGGAGCAAACGCCAGTGTCATCCGCGTCACAGAGAGTGATTTCCTGGCAGGTTCTGGAATGATCACCTTCAGCGAGCTTCCTCTCTACACCATAAATCCTGTGTATTCGCCAAGCATGTATGGCGGAGGAGCGGATTATCCCACAGTCAGTTTTGGCGGATATTTTTTGGGGCAGAGTTTGAGCACGACGCCATCCATCGATTGCCCCGGCGCGGCTGCGACCGCTTGCATCGTCGGAAC
>Ga0123353_10001474_pt1 | contig 28819 bp, 25 predicted proteins | sample TergutLab28metaG_3_FD_92763 | JGI IMG/M metagenome (GOLD analysis project Ga0123353, IMG submission 92763) | Labiotermes labralis P3 segment gut microbial communities from Petit-Saut dam, French Guiana - Lab288 P3 | ecosystem: Host-associated > Arthropoda: Insects > Digestive system > Gut ...
ACGAGCGCGGCAAATTTGAGCAATGTGACCGCCGAATCGAAGAACGCTCAATACTCTGTGAACGGGGCCGATTTTTCCAGCCAGTCCAACGATGTCAAGCTGATTGACGGAGTGACGGCGACACTCAACAAGACGGGTTCAACGCAGGTCACGTACAGTCCGGACGTCAGTTCCGCCGTGAGTTCCGTACAGAGCTTCATCAACACATTCAACAGCTTGAAGGATGCCGCTTCGGGTTCTTCGGCACTCACTTCGCAACTTTTGGGGGCGGTTGCCAATAACAGCAGGTCGCTCAGCTATTCCGGCATAGGCATGGATTCAAGCGGCAAGCTTTCGATAACCAACGAGAACACCTTGCGGCAGTCGATCTCAGACGGCAGCTTTGCGAAAAACTTCCAAGGGGTAAACTCTTTTGGAAACAGGCTGAACGACGTATCGAGAACAGCTTACAGAACGGCTTATGACTCCGCGGTTCAGCAGAGCTTTAAAAGTCTGATGGATCAGATGGTCAACAGCAACAACAACGCAAATAACTGGTGGCAGCAGACAAACACGTCTCTGACGTCAGGTTTACTTTTCAATATGCTCATATAAGATCAACGACGGTCTTTTATAACAGAAGTCGGACAGGCTTCCACGCACTCCCCGCAGCCCACGCACTTTTCCGGGTCGATGCGGGCGAGGTTGTTTTCCACAGTTATCGCTTCGTGTTCGCAGGTTTTCGCGCATTTCATACAGCCGATACAGCCGGCTGAACATAGTTTGCGGACGACTCCGCCCTTGTCTTTTGAACTGCACCCCACGTAGAATTTCTTTTCGGCCGGTACTATCTCGATGATCGATTTCGGGCATGCTCTGGCGCAAGTGCCGCAGCCGGTGCATTTTTCACTGTCCACGATCGGGACACCGTTTTTCATATAAATTGCGTCGAAAGCACAGGCGCTTTCACAGTCGCCAAATCCCAAACAGGAATAGAAGCACTGCCCTCTGCCCTTATAGAGGAAGTTGCAACTGACGCAGGTGGGCGGGCCCTGATAGTCGATGGCGTAATCCGTCTTATCACACGTACCGGAACACTTTATCACAGCGATCAGCGGTACTACCGCCTCCGCGGTTATACCAAGCGCATTCGCAACGGCCTGAACCGTCGCTGCGCCGCCCGGCGAGCATAGATTTGCTTTCGCTTCACCGCTGACGACTTTTTCGGCGTATACGTCGCAGCCTGCAAATCCGCATCCGCCGCAGTTGCTGCCCGGGAGCGCGTCGCGGACATTGGCGACGCGTTCGTCGATCGGTACCGCCATGTATTTAGAAGCTATGGTCAGCATCAAGCCTGCCAATACGCCGACCGCCGACATTATGATGATCGGCATCAAGATTCCTTCCATGAATCGTCTCCCCTTCTATCTGATTAACCGAAGATGCCTTCCACAACTCCGCCAAAACCCATGAAACTGCAAGCCACTATTGAAGCCGCGATAAGAGTGATCGGCATTCCTTGAAAGGATTTGCTGAATACGCCGCTTTCCATTCGCTTGCGCACGCCGGCAAACATCACCATGGCGAGCAGGAAGCCTACCCCTCCGCCGATGGCGTTTGCTATCGACTGGAGGTAGCCCAAGTTATCGGTGATATTGAGTATCGCAACGCCGAGGATCGCGCAGTTGGTGGCCATAAGTGGCAGGAATACTCCTAACTGGCGGTAGAGTGCCGGAACATATTTTCTAACCACGATCTCTACGAGCTGCACCAGCGAGGCGATAACAAGAACAAACACGATGGTGCTCAAGTATTCAAGACCGTTCGGTAACAATACGAGGGTGAAGATTGGCCAGGTGAACACCGACGCCAGAACCATTACAAAGACGACAGCGATGCCCATTCCCACGGCGCTGTCAAGCTTTTTACTTACTCCCAAAAAGGGGCATATGCCCAGAAACTTAGACAGGACAAAGTTGTTTACCAATATCGTGCTGAACAGAATGATCAGTATTTCCTGCATGGCATTACGCCTCCTTCCTGTTCATGTGGCCGCAGCCCTCTGCGGACGGGCAGCCTTTACAGCCAAAGGATTTTCGCTTAACGCCTCTGCCCTTGGTCAGATAATTCATCGCGGCGATCATGACGCCGAAGACAAAGAACCCGCCAGGCGCAAGCATCATCAACGTCATAGGGTCAAAGAGATCGGCGGTGAGCTTAATTCCGAACCATGTGCCGGAGCCAAGTATTTCCCTGATGCTGCTCATTACTACGAGAGCTAGCGTGAATCCGGCGCCCATGCCTATGGCGTCTATAGCGGAATCTGCGACCCTGTTTTTGTACGCGAACAATTCGGCCCGCGAGAACACTATGCAGTTGACGACGATAAGCGGCAAAAATATTCCCAGCGCCTGGTCTATTGCCGGAGCAAACGCTTTTACGATCTGCTGAACAATGGTGGTGAACGCTGCAATGATGACTATAAAGCAAGGGATCCTGATCTTTTCTGGTATTATGCCTTTTAGTATCGCTATGACTATACTTGAGCCGGTCATCACAAAGGTCGTGGCGAGGCCCATGCCGACGCCGTTTACCGCCATAGTCGATACAGCCATTGCAGGGCAGCAGCCGAGCACCCACACCAGCACCGGGTTTTCTCTTACGATACCGGCCATAAAAATTGACAGCTTTGATCGTTTCATACTCTTATACTCCCTTGATCGCTAAAAAGGTCTCGCTGGCAAGCTTAAGCGCCGCCCTGAGCGAGTTTGTTGTTAGCGTGACGCCGGTGACGGCGTCCACCGCATAAGGATCGCTTTGACCCAAATATTTACCCAGGTATTCCTGATCGGCAACCTTGTTGCCCAGACCGGGAGTTTCTGTATTTTCACCCATTTTTATTCCGGTAAAGTTGCCTTTTGCATCGATGCCGATAAAATATGTCACAGGGCCTCCGTAGCCGCTTGCTACGGCTTTGAACACGAAATAAGACATATTCTCGGTTATAAACGCTTCCGCTATGCCTGCCGGCAGATCTTCTACGTCCAGCTCCACGAAGGCATTAGGGTCAGGCATGTTTGGAAAAGACACCTCGTCGATAGCACTCTTTTTTGCCGCCTCGATGATCGGGGCGGTGATGTTGTGGGTGAACGCCAACAGGAGGGCTATGAAAAAGCAAATCATGAACAATATCATCGTTGGCCCTATTATGCCCTCTTTAAATCTGCTCATTTTTTCTTCTCACCTCCTAAAGGTTTGGTGGCCGTTAGCTGGTCGATGTGTGGCGTCAGGATGTTCATCAGCAAAATTGAGAAGCTTGCGCCTTCAGGCATGGAGCCGAAAAAGCGTATGATGACGGTGAAAAAGCCGCAGCCAATACCGAAAATCAGCTTCCCGCGCTCGGTGGTGGGCGAGGTGACATAGTCTGTAGCGCAAAATATAGCGCCGAGGATAACTCCGCCAGCCAGCAGTTGGTAAATCCAGTCGCCGCCGAGCAGAGCGGACATGATAGCTACAGTCCCCAAATAAGACGCAGGCGTGGTGATGGTGATTATTCCGCGCAAGAGCAGGTAAATACCGCCAAGTATAAGCGCCGCCTTGCATGTTTCTCCAAGACTGCCGTTTACCTGGCCTAAAAATAACTGGGTATATGTCGGAAAAACCTCGATGGCCTTTGCGAGAGGCGTAGCGGCAGTTACTGCGTCGGTCGCCATTGGCCATGTGGTCATCGGCCCGGTGAAGGAAAGTATCAAAACTATGCGCCCTACGATCGCGGGGTTTGCGAAATTTTTACCGAGTCCGCCAAACATCTGCTTGGTGACAACGATAGCGACGAAACAGCCGACTACCGCCATCCAAAAGGGCAGTGAAGCCGGCAGATTGTATGCCAATATCAATCCGGTGAGGGCCGCCGAAAAATCGCCGATGGTGTTTGTCAGGCCAAGCGCCTTGCGATAGGCCCATTCAAAAAATACGCATGCGGCAACGCAGACGAGACATAAGGCCACTGAACGAAAGCCAAAAAAGTATATAGATGCAAAAAAGGCGGGCGCAAGTGCGAGCAGCACGTCTCGCATGACAGCGTGAGTCGTAATACTTGAGCGAATATGCGGCGAAGATGTAAGTACCAAATTTTTGCTCATTCTTCTTTTTCGTCTCCTTCTCAGACCTTCAGTAGTTTGACTTTCGCCAGGCGGTGCGTCTGCACCAGATGCCGTTTTGCCGGGCAGGAATAGGCGCAGCAGCCGCACTCCATGCACAGATTCACCTTGTGCGTTTTAAGCCCTTCTATGTCGTTTCGCTGTATGCAGTCGTCGATGCGAAGCGGCATTAAATCGAGGGGGCAAGCCCGCACGCACCTGCCGCACCTTATACAGGCCGTTTCTGAGTACATTTCGACCTGCGACCGATCAAGAGCGATGACGGCATTTGTATTTTTCAAAATCGGGTAGCTGTCGTCGTATACAGCCAGACCCATCATCGGGCCTCCGTAAAGCAGCTTTTTAGGGTCGCTTTGATAACCGCCGCAAAACTCGATGAGATCCTTTATCGATGTGCCTATCAGCGCATTCACATTTTTAGGGCTTTTAACCGCGCCGCCGTCCACGGTCACACGCTTTTTTGTGAGTGGGACGCCGTCCTTCATGTATTTTGCGAGGAATACGGCGCTCGTTACGTTCACGACGATGACCCCGACGTCGCCGGGCAGTTTGCCCTCAGGGACGATTCTTCCTGTCGTCTCATAAATCAGAACTTTTTCGGCGCCTTTAGGGTAATCGGATTTTAAAGAAACCACCGAAACACCGTCGGGAAGCATCCCGTTCAATTTTTCGATGGCCTTGGGTTTATTATCCTCTATGCCGATTATACAATTTTTCATGCCCACATATTTCATTATGTAGTCTATTCCGTCAAACAAGTTTGGAGTCTCCTCCATGACGGTTCTATAGTCGCTCGTTATGTACGGCTCACACTCCGCCGCATTTATAACAAGGCAATCCACGGGCTGTTTGGGGTTGAATTTTATGTGACTTGGAAAACCTGCGCCGCCAAGGCCTACAAGACCGGACGCCCGCGTCGCTGCTATAAAGCTTTCTTTGTCTTTAACCTTGGGCGGAACGATCCCGGGAGACAAGGTCTGAAGCCCGTCGGATTCTATGACGACTGTGGGAACACGGCTGCCGTTAGGCATCAGCATGTCTGTAACGCTCTTCACCGTACCTGAGACGCTTGAATGGATCGGTGCGCTTAGAAATGCCTTTGAATCTCCGATCGTTTCTCCCACGCTGACTTCGTCTCCTGGCTTTACCTGGACTTCGCAAGGCGGGCCCATATGCTGCGACATTACGATCGACACCTCTTTCGGCGTCGGCATATCGACGGTTTCGTTCTCATGAGTGTTCTTATGATGCGGGACATGAACCGCGTTTAAAGCTTTTTTGAATATGTTTGCCACTGAATTACATCTCCGATGAACGATGCTAATATATAAAAGTAGTATATAGTATACGACAAAAAAGTCAATATTAAAGAGCATTAAAAAAGTTGACAAATGGTAAATACTGGAATATAATGGTTTTATAAATGCCAATATATGGCATAAAAGTTATAATATGGAGGTATGGCGATGAGAAAAATAATCAACTTAATTACGGCGTCAATGCTGCTCATTTCAACGGTCTACGCAACGCCGGCGGCTTTCGCGGCGGCGCCGGACGGCAGTAACACACTGAACCTGCATACCGGCGACAGGGTGACAATTTCAAGAGTATCGAGAGATCAATACTTTATGACCCACGCGGGCAGGCCGATCGAAACGAACGTATACCAGATTTCCGGAGGAAACGGCGTCGACCAGTTTATGTACTGTCTGGAGCACGGTTCCGGGTATGCGCCGGGAAATGCAGTCATGAATATCAACGACGCGTATTCGTGGCAGGCGGACGGCAGCTATGAAAACGGCGTGCTGTACAACGAAACAACAAATCAACCTGTGCCGACGGCAAATCTCCAGATCACTTTGAAAAGCGGCTACACATTATCAGGGGCGGATATTTTTGCCTTGGATACCATCTACCAGAACAGCTATACGCTGAAAAACAGGATAAACATAGGATGGGCGGAGGTATCGTACGCGTCTCAAAACGCTATAAGGGCTTATGTAACGGATGTGGCTGGAGTGACATGGGGGGCGGAGAGCGTCAGCTATGCGGGCGGCTCTTATTACGATGGAAGCGGGCGGCTTTGCGTCGGCAGCGTCAAGGCGAGAAGCGTCTCCGAGAACGACGTCTTATCGTACTCGTATGAGCTTTATAAGCTCGCCATAAGAGCAAAAGCCGAAGCAAAAGTCATATCGGAGAGCCGCATTCAGTTGACAAAAGTGAGCGAAGACAAATGCGCCGACTTGACGACGATCCAAATCAGGGTCAATACCGGCGGAAGCGACTGGCAGATATCTTCTCTTTGCAAGGCGGAAATTGAAAGCTTAGGCGGGAAGATAGACAAGGAAAAAGGCAAAGATGGTGAAACTTTCACATTTTCAGTCCAAAACGAAAGCCTCGAGGGATTCATACTTGACGTCAGAACGAGAGAAACGAGGGGTTCTGGCAACCTCTATTTCGCGCTCCCTCAAAACACCGCCTATCAGAAAATGATAGGGATGAACACGATCATCAACGATAACAAACAGGCAACGATGAAATTCAAACTGCTCGGCGATAGCCCCGACGATATTCCGCTCCCCGTTGTGCCCGATTTCATCTTTCGAGGGAATAAGACGGACCAAGAGCCGGGATTCGATAACAACAGCCAGAGCGGCAGAGGCGACGCTCTCTTAAACGCCGGTTTTGAGGTCTATATAGACGGAGTATACAGGACGACGTTTTATGCGGACAAAAATGGGTTGAACGGCATCTCCGATCCGCAGGAAATCTGGCGCGTGGAAGATCTGACGCCTGATGTCAGATATCACAGCGGTTCGGGCCTTCCTAACAGGGTGACTTATGATGTTACCGCGGTCGTCAGGATCAAGGAAATAGTTCCGACAGGGTATCTGCCGGGAACGGGAGACAGGGAGTTTGCCATTCGGTATCAGGCCAGGACTCAAAGGAGCATACATTGGCAAAGCGACGGCGACGGCGGAGGCTGGTGGATAGTAGAGCCGTGGGACGAATATGAATATCACATCACTCCGGACGGCGGGTGGAACGACAACACGGAAGACAGGAAGCAAAACGAAGTCAGGTTCGTCAATCTCGTGAAAAAAGGGCACATTCATATCAACAAAACGATAGAAAAGGACTTCGACCCCTGGGGCGACACTCCGGCCACGAAAATTCCGATGGAGGGGGCGAAATTCACAATAAGGCTTGTGGGGCACGGAAGCGAAAGCCATCCGTATCTGAGAGCCGTGAAAATAACCGCGGGGCAGCCGGGATACGACCCCTGGGCAAACTGTTACCGCGTGGTGAAAGACGGCAGTGGGACGGCGATGGACGGTAAGAGCGGAGACAATTCATTCTTTATCACTTCCGAGTTCGGACAAATCAAAATTTTTGACATACCGTGGGGGACGTATCAACTGGATGAAGTTTCCGCGAAAACGGCGGGATATGTGCTTGAACACACGAGTTTTATAGTTAACTACGACGGGCAGATACTGAGCAAAGACATAGTCGATTACGTTATCCGTGACGAGCTTGTCGTCTGCAAGGTCGACGCCGAGACGGGGAAGAGGATACCCTCCGATAAAATGGCTTTCAGGCTCAGGTATATGGGCAATCCCAACACGGCGCCCGCGGACAGGCAGGATGACAAGAACTACGGAAAATACCTTTCGGCGAAGACCGGAAATTCCGGCGCCGAAACGTATACCTTTTTTACCGACGCCAACGGCAAATGCGTTTTTCCGTATCCTCTGCAATACGGGGAATATCAACTGGAGGAGCTGGTCGCGCCCGACGGATACTATATCGACGAGCACATCGCGCCGGACGACTATCCCTACCTCATCCATAAATTTACGATTGACAAAATGGGTGAAAATCCGTTCGAGCACCCGGTAGTCGAATTGAAAATAAAAAACAACCCCGTAAAAGGGCAAATAGAGATCATCAAGACCGGCGAAAGCATATCAGGCTTTAAGAAGATAAATACCGAATACGGAGTTTTAAATCAGCCGGTTTTCGAAAACGTGCCGAAGAACGGCGTCAGCTTTGACATTTACGCAAAGTCGGACATTAAGCTCCCCGATGGTATCGACGCGCCGCTCTTTGTGGACAGAAACGGCGGACAAATCGCTCTCGACACTACGCTGGAAAATCATGCGCTCTGGAAGAATGCCGTTCGCACGCAAGAGAAGATTATGCCCGACGGTACGGCCCTCTCCATAACTACGGAGCGATATCCCGACGATCTAAGGGCAATGGCAAAGGCAAACCTTCTGACAGCGACGAACAAGCCGAATAAGTACACACTTGAGTATTCCGCGGAGTCGGATGGCTTTACGGAAAATTACAGTTATGACGTCGTTTTGGAATATACTCCCGACGGATATGTCGTATCCGAGATAAAAGGCGTTAAGCGTACGGAGTATAAAGGAATCGCTCTTTCCGGAGAAAACCTGTTTCCGGGGAACGCGTATTTTGAGATAGCATCAGGCGGTGAAAGCGCGGTTGATATAGCGGATTATGCGAACCTGATGTTCAAAAATAAAAACGAAGCATCCATAGAGTATCTATATGAACTGAAACTGGTAAAAAGCGGCGAAACTCTGCTAATTACGCCGCCGACGGATTACAACATAAAATACGAAGGCTTCGGCACAGGGTACCTTACGTACACAGATTCAGGAAAGACGGAGTTTTACACCGCAATGTGGACGGATGAAAACCAAACAGAACAAGTCTTTGTTAAGCATTCAAATTCCGATAAAAACTTCGCGAAATACTGCCTCACTAAGGACGTAAGGCATATAGCGCCCGAGGAGCACACTTACGCAGTCCTGGAATGGGAGTTTGAAGAGGGCGAAGGCGAACCCCTTGAATACTTCGTTACCGAGTGGATAAACATACCGGACGAGGGAGAATATCCCGAGCTTTCCGGGTTTTTGCTGATGGAAGAAAGGCTTACACAAAACGGGCAGATAATGTTTGAACAAGACGGGGAATACCTGATTTTCGCCGAAGTTGACGACAAACCGCAACTGATCCCCTGCAGCGGGCACGGAGAGTTCTTCGATACTAAGTTGGAAGCGTTTTCCGCGACGCTATACAAATCGCCCGTGTCTTCTTCGGAAATTGTCTTCATCCATGATAACGGCTTCTCTCTGACGCTGTATTCCGATCATTCAGGCGGAAAAGCGGAGATCACAAAGCCGCAGTTTTCTGCCCGTCCTCTAATTGAGCTTGATGAAAACACTGAAATGACAGGAAAAGATGATCGCCTGGAATTTACTATACCGGTAACCGTTCCCACCGTATTCATGGAACTGAACGACGGCACAAGGGTAGGGCTCGTCTATTCGGGCGGATTCGCCTTCACCACCATCGAAGTGCCGTTGGGCAACGAGTATCCTGTATGTTTTTACGAAGGCGCGGAGCGCAGTCTCACCTCAAACGAACAGGGTGACGTGCTCTCGCCGTTTTCGCCGATACTCGATCTTCTAGCTCCCGACCCGTCGGGTGACAGGATCACGGCGGAACTGATAACTCCTCCTGTCAGCCGTGGCGAATATACGGTTTTCAGGATAGCGACGAAGAGAAAAGACGCGGGCGGGATAGTCTTCAACTTCCCCGATGGCAGGAAGATGGAGGTCTCGACGAAGACAGACCAAAACGGAAAAACAAGAGGCCACGCCGCCATAACATGCTTCACTCCTACGTACAGATATCTTTTGGGCGAGTTTGTAGAGCGCGTCACGACGGGAGACAGCGGCGACGGCAAAGCGGTTTCAAGCCTTCTTCCTCTGGGCGGCTACGTGATCCGCGAAAGCGGCGCGACGAAAGGCGTTTTGGTTGAAGACGGGGATTATGAAGTGTCGCTCGACTATCAGGGCAACTACGTTCCGTTAGTCTGGGAGAGCACTTTCGCGGAAAACAAGATGGCCGCGATGCAGCTCAATGTCAAAAAGGTCTTTCAAGAAAGTGTAAAAAGCGGCGTTTACGTTCCGAAAGCAGGCGCGGTTTTCGGCGTCTTCACCAATGAAGAAATTTCAGGCCTGAAAAAAGACAGCCTCATCGGCGTCATCATTTCCGGTAAAGACGGCGCGGCGGAGGGGGTATTCAAGGCGCCGTTTGGAGAATACTATCTCAAGGAACTAAAAACGCTTCCGGGGTATGAGCTCAATCCGTATATATATCCGTTCACGTACGACGACGAAGCGGCGGAAAGTCCCCTAAAGACGCAGTTTGCCGACAAAGGAGTCGTCGTAGAATATCGTTATGTCTCCGAACAAGGTTCGCAGGTCGTCGTCAAAACGCTGAAACAGATACCGCAGATATCGTATAAAATAAACGGCATTTCGATCGATACCAAGGCGGCGAAGACAAAATCAGCGGGAAAGCTTCTGATAAAGGAAGAAATAACGGCGATAGACCATATCGCGGTTATTAGCAACATCGGAAAATCCGTGCTCAGAATAGAATTCGAGGACGGCGACGTGGCGGAATACAAAGCAAAAGATAAGGGCTTCGGCGTTGTCATAACACAGCCTGAAACAATCTGTCCAGTCGAAGTGCAACAGCCGGCGGCTCATTCTGTGAACGTTGACATGTCGGCGGAAAACGGCGGTAAGATTGTAACGTCGGTCGATTTCAGCCTCGGGCTGAACAATATAAGGTACAAGGCCGTTCTCGGAGCTGAATACGACAAGGATATAGCAAAACCGACGATGAAAATCGGCGACACGTTGCTCTACAGAGAAACCAGCACAAATGCCGGAACCGATAAGCTGGTCGTTTTAAACCTGTCAGACGATAGTAAAATCACAGCGGAGGTCAATTCCCTTCCGGAGATTTCAACGATGGAAATATCAGACGAAGACGTCGTCATGATTGAACGCAGTGGGAAGACGCTCTCTCTGACCCTTTTGTCGGGGTACGCGGAGGTGGGGGACAGGGCCGGCCTGCAGCCGGACGGGAGCCTTGTTGAGCACGACCCGACGAGGATAACTTACTTTGTCAAAGATCTGACCATCAACGACACGGAGAATTCAAGTGAATCAGTCCACGCAAAACTGGACGCGGTCTATGCCGGAGGAGAACTGATCTTCAATAACGCGCCGTTATCGGCGTACAAAGACGGCGTACCGGTACTGCCCGAGAAAAGTATGCTGCTCGACAAGATGGCCTGCTACACATTTCTTCTGTCCGACGGAACCACAAGGGCGGAAGCCGTCCTTATGCCCGACAACACGCTCAATATGACCTTGGACGGCAAAAAAACATCGGATTTCGATTCGTTCAAGGCGCCTGTGCTTGAATCTCAGGGCGAGAAGTCTCTGGTTGTCGACAAGCAGGGGAGCCCCTTTATCCAGACCGCGGCGCAGCAGATGAAAACCATCGACAAAATGACATACTTTGTCAGTGAAAGCAGGACTTACGCCAGGGCTGACGCCTTCGCTCCGGTCACGAGGATAGAGCTAAATACTGCGGACGGTGTGATGCAAGGAATACTCAACGATCTTTCGGGAACGCATCCGGGCGGCCCCTCAAACAGCATTACAAACGATCCTCCCGACAAGGCCGCAGGCGGGCCGGAGGAAGAGCCTGGGACAGAAGTTCATGAGGGCGACGTTCCGCTCGATAAAATCGAAATGCCTGCAGAGGTTCCGGAACCGGATATACCTAAAACGGAGGTGAATAACGGCATTCTGTGGCTGTACATTGCGCTGATAGCATCTACAGTGACGTTGTTGCTGATGCTAATAACAGCAAATTTCAGGCAAAAAAATTGACAAAACATATTGCCGCAAGTAAAATTGAGAAAAAGGCGCTACGATCTGAAAGGAGCATTTTATGCGAAGCAAAACGTTCTTATCGGTTATGATGATCGGAATTATGGTCATTTCACTTGCGGGCTGCGGTATCGGTGGGTCAGGCGACCCGCCGGTACCGACTTTGAATATTGTAAACTGGGCGGACTACGGTTCGGACGATCCGCAATTTGTCGCGGCTTTCGAGGAAGCCTTCGGCTGCAAAATAGTACACCAGTACATGCAGAGCGAAGAGGATCTGCTTACAAAGCTGAGGACGTCAAGTCAGGGAGAGATCGACGTGGTTCTCCCCAACTGCACTATCCTTCCGGCGGCGATAGAAGAAGGGCTCTTGCTTGAGATCGACATTTCGAGGCTGGAAAACTTCGGTTCGCTATTCGACCGGTTCAAAACACAGAAAGAAGTGATGAAGGACGGGAGATACTATGCGATTCCATGGGCATGGGGCTCTACGGCCGTCGCTTACAATACAAACGAGCTTACGGAAACGCCGACCACACTCAAAGTTCTCTTTGACGAGACGTATGCCGGAAAAATAGCTTTCCGCGACGACTACAACGACGCGGTGATGACCGCGGCCATCGTTACGGGGCAGGATCCCAACGATCCCAAAGACCTGGACGCGATCAAAGAGGCTCTGCTGGCTCAGAAGAAGCTGAACAGAATATACTGGGAAACAGGCGATGAATTTTCAAAAGCCTTTGTGGGAGGCCAGTTGAGCGTAGCCATGATGTGGTCGGGGCAGGCCTCGTACATGAAACTGGAAGGCGAGCCGATCGCTTTTGTTGTCCCTCTGGACGGAGCCATTGGGTGGGTGGACACCTGGGGGATCACAGCGGGGACTAAAAATGAAGAGCTGGCGTATGCGTTTGTCGACTGGATGATAAGCAGAGATTTTCAGTATGACTGGGCGATGGGAGGCGGTCCGGCGCCCGTGAATCAGGAAGCCGCCGAAGCGATAGATCCGGATTACGCGGCGTCTGCGGCCATGGATGAAGATTCATTGAACAGGCTATACTTTATGGAATACAGAACCGATCAAGTCAAGCGCGAATGGAATGAACTATGGACAGAAGTAAAAGCCTCGAATTGATCAGATGAGCGCAAAAAAGAGATGGCTGGCCCTGCCGGGGCTTTCGGTGATTTTTGCATTTGCGGTTGCTCCGCTTTTCATAATGCTGTACTACAGCTTTCGGGGAGACGATCCCGTTTCCGGGTTTTCCCTAGAACAGTACGTACGCTTCTTTGAAAAGTCTTTTTATATGAGCCTCACGTGGAGCACGATAAAAAACAGCATCTATGTGACGCTCATAAGCCTCATAATTTCATACCCTCTTGCTTATGTGATGGCAAAAAAATTGAAAGGGCTTAAAAATATAGTTCTGATTTTGATCATCATTCCTTTTTTTACAAATCAGCTTGTCAGAGTATATTCGTGGTTGATTTTTCTCCAGGACGGGGGCGTCTTGGAGAGCGCACTCGCTTCCCTGGGGCTGGTTGACGGGGCGCTTTCGATACTTTACACACGAGTGGCCGTGATCATCGGGCTCGTTCACGCTTTTTTCCCGTATATGGTGATAACGATTTACCTCGCCCTCGAAAAACTCGACAATTCGTTGCTTGAGGCAAGCGCGAGCCTCGGCGCTTCGGGCTTTGAAACGTTCAGAAAAATAACGCTGCCGCTGTCGAAGCCGGGAGTCGCAGCAGGTTTTTTGCTGGTGTTTGTGCCGTGTCTGGGGACCTTTGTAGAACCCCGAATATTGGGCGGAGTCAACGGCACCGTGATCGGGACGGTCATCGAAGACCAGTTCTTTAAGATATACGGCTGGAATTTCGGGGCTGCGATAGCGTTCATACTGTTCGCAATGGTACTGCTCAGTATAGGCGCCTTTACGCGCCTCGGGAGGGGGAGTCCGAATGGGTAGAACGGCTGTTGTAGCAAGCGCTTTGCTTTTCCTCTACACGCCGATCGCGGTTTTAGTCGCGATGAGCTTTAATTCGTCCAGATATAACCGGCTTCCTTTTGAATTCAGCACGAAATGGTATCACGATCTGTTCGTAAACGAAACGCTGCTTGCCGCCACGAGAAATTCCATTTTGCTCGCGCTCGTGACAGGTATCATTTGCGTATTTCTGGCGACGATGCTGGTTATCTCAACGCAAGCTCTCTCGCAAAAAATTCAGCGCGTGATACGGTCGGCGACCTTGCTTCCGCTGACGATACCATGGTTGATAACGGGGCTTTCGCTGCTGCTCCTGATAAGAGCGTTTGGTTTGAGCAAAAGCCTGCTTTTTGTTCTGATGGGGCATGTCGTTATAGCGCTGCCTTATTCGATTCTTGTGCTGCAAGCCAGGATGCAATCGTTAGATCCTGCGCTGGAAGAAACGTCCGGCTCTTTGGGCGCCGGCCCGCTGACAACATTCCGAAGGATCACGCTCCCGGTGCTTGCCCCGGCGATGGTGTCAGGCGGTTTTTTATCGTTCATGATAAGTTTCGACAATTTCGTCATAAGCTATTTCCTTATGCCTTCGGGAGTATCGACATTGCCGATCGAAATACAGTCAGCTATAAAGTTCGGGTTTACGCCCGAAATAAACGCGGTATCCGCGATCATAATAGGAATCTCACTGGTATGCCTTGCAATTTCAGGAGGTATAATATGGCGTCACTTGAGATAAAAAATCTGTCAAAAAAATATGGCGCGCACACCGCGCTTGACCATATCGATCTGGAAATCCCTGAAGGCGCCCTCGTCTCTCTGCTGGGGCCTTCAGGCTGCGGAAAAACCACCGCCCTGAGGCTCATAGCCGGATTTGAGAAGCCCGACAGCGGCGATATTTTTATCGACGGCGAAAAGATAAACCACATCCCCGTAAACAAAAGAAACATAGGCATGGTATTTCAAAGCTACGCTCTTTTTCCGCACATGTCGGCAAAAGAAAACATATCTTACGGGTTGGAACAGAGAAAACTTCCGAAGGATGAAATGGAAAAAAGAACGGCCGAGGCCATAGAACTGGTTCGGCTTTCAGGCCATGAATATAAAAAGCCAAAACAGCTTTCAGGCGGTCAGCAGCAGCGGGTCGCCCTCGCCAGAGCGCTTGTTGTCAGGCCAAGTATCCTGCTGCTTGACGAATCCTTGAGCGCCCTCGATAAGAAGCTGAGAGTAGAGATGCAGTCTGAACTCAAGAGGATACTGGAAGCAAGCCATATCACCGCCTTATTCGTCACGCATGATCAGGAAGAGGCGCTGACGCTGTCCGACCATATCGTGGTGATGAAAGAAGGCAGGATCGTTCAGACCGGCAAACCTCATGAAGTGTACGAGAGGCCGAGGAATTGTTTTGTCGCGGATTTTTTAGGCAAAGCAAACTTCTTTGAGAGCAGCGAAAACGGAAAAAAGGCGATACACTGCGTAAGGCCCGAGAAGATAACGATCGACAGAAACATTACGGAGAGCCCCTGTCTTGAGGGAACGGTTAAATTCGTCACATATGCCGGCAATATCACGACTTATAACATCGACTGTGATGGAAGGGCCTTGTTGGTCGAGGAACAGAACATGTCGCGCCGCGCGAGCTACAAGCCTGGGGAAAAAGTTTTCGCCTTTTGGGAAAAAGAGCATTTTTTGTTGATGGAGGATTGAATTGATTAACATTTTAATTTGCGGGGGATTGCTGATTGACAAGTACCTCGTTTTAGACAAATATCCGGCGCGGGGCGGCGACGGCTATGTCCTGGAAAATTTCGATACGGTGGGCGGGTGCGCCGTAAATATCGCCAAAACTGTGAAAGCACTCGGCGCCAACCCTATTATCGTATCCGTTTTAGGAAGCGATCACAGGGGAGAGATGATCATGGATTTCATGCGTAAGGAGCGGCTGCCTTTAGATTGCGTCAAACAGGAAAACGGAAATACGGGGTACTGCTTTGTGTTCCTTGAACCCGACGGTGAGCGGACTTTTTTGACGCATAAAGGTTGCGAAACGGAGTTTACCGACTCTTTGATTTCCATGGATACGGAAAACTCCTGCCCGGTCGCAGCGGTAACAGGTTATTATCTTTTAGACGATTCTTCAAAGCGGCTGATAGACAGGCTTAAAGGCGTAAAAAGCAGGGGGTGCAAAATCGTTTTCGATCCGTGCCCGCTCGCAGATAAAATAGATGCGGCATATTTGGACGAAATGCTCACCCTCAGCGATATCATTGTGCCGAACGAAGCGGAAGCAAATTTTCTCGCGGACTTTAAAGGAGAGAAGACGCCTGAGCAGTGGGCTCTTTCGTGCAATAAAAGAGCCGTCAGCGTCGTGATAAAGAAGGGCGCCGCGGGCGGAACGCTATATGAAAGCGGTGAGAAAACCCGCTATACCGCGGCAAATGTAAATGTCGTCGATACGACGGGGGCAGGAGACAGCTTCACCGGAGCGATTGCTTACGCCGCCGGAAAAAGAATTCCGCTGGAAGAAGCCGTGACATTGGCGGCGCAGGTGGCCGGCCGCACAGTTTCGATCAGAGGGCCGCACGGCGAATTCAACATAGGAGAGATACCGCAATGTTAGACAGGGCGTACGGATGCCTCGCGGGCGCGGCGATTGGCGACGTTATGGGGATGCCGTTGTGCTTCTTTTCGAGAGAGAAGATCAAGGAAACGTACGGCTCCATAGACGATTTTCTTGAAGGCGATACCGGTATAACAGACGACACGCAGGAAGCCATGATCATCGCCGGCATATTGATTCGGGACGGGAAATTCAGCAAAGAAGCATTCTGTGTCGAGATGAAAAAATGGGCGCTGGAAAACGACATGCTTGAAAGCGAGCTGATCGGCCCGTCAACGAGAAAATATCTGACGGCTTTGATCGAAGGGAAAAAAACGGAGGAAGGAGCGAAAACTGCCGATACGAACGGAAGCGCCATGAGGATCGCTCCGATAGGCGTTAAATACTGGTATGATTTTGATCTATGTAAAAAAGTTGCTGCGGAATCATCCATGCCAAGTCATGCAAGCGCCGCAGCTTGCGCCGCCGCCTGCGCCGTCGCTTGCGCTTGTGCCGCAGGCATAAGGGGAGGCGCTTCCCCGGGACGTGTGATCGAAGAATCGATCATAGCCGCGAAGTACGGCGAGACGATAGGATTTGATAATAAGGCGCCTAAAATCTCGGAGAGGGTCGCCCTCGCCGTTCGCATCGTCGATGAGAACAGAGGAAAAGGGCAGGAAGCGATACTTGATGAACTCGTGCGCGTTATCGGAGCGGGTATGAAGGCATACGAATCGGCGCCGCTTTCCCTCGGAGTGCTTTATTTGGTAAACGGCTGCGCGCAAGAAGGTATATTGGCAGCGGTAAATGCCGGCGACGACGCCGATACGAACGGTGCCATATGCGGCGCCATATGCGGCGCTTTTTCGGGGGCGAAAGCGCTTCCCGAGCCGTGGATAGCAAGGGCGGCAAGTAAAAGTAGCGTTGATTTCAGGCAAATCGCATCGCAGCTTTTAAAGAAATAGTATATTAACAGGCGTTAGTATGATAATATAAAACTGTAAAAATGAGAAAAGAGGCAGGTTAATGAAAAAACCGGTTTTAGTGATAATGGCGGCCGGAATGGGCAGTCGGTACGGAGGCCTGAAGCAGATGGAGGCCGTCGGATCAGGCGGCGAGTTAATAATCGACTTCTCCCTTTTCGATGCAATGACGGCAGGCTTTAAAAAAGCGATATTCATAATAAAAAGAGAAAACGAAGAGGATTTCCGAAAGCTCATCGACGGCAGGGCGGGAAGGTTCCTTGAAACGGAATACGCTTTTCAGGAGCTTTCAGACATACCGGAGGGGTACTGCGTTCCGAAGGGGAGAGAAAAACCCTGGGGGACGTGCCACGCTGTGATATCCGCGAGAAACCTCATAGACAGTCCTTTTGTCGTGATAAACGCGGACGATTATTACGGTGCCGACGCTTTTCATAAAGTGTACGGTTTTTTGACTTCTGCGATCGACGATGACAAGCTTAACTGCTGCATGATGGGCTACAGGCTCGGCAATACGCTGACAGACAGCGGACATGTGACAAGGGGCGTGTGCCGCGCTTCCTCCGACGGCTTCCTTGAGGAAATCGTGGAGAGGACAAGGGTCGTACGAAGGGACGGAAAGATATTATTTTCAGACGATGAAGAGGTGAGCGGGACCGAATTACCGGAAGAGACTATCGTTTCGATGAATTTTTGGGGATTTTCAAGTAAAATCATGAAAGAATTTTCCGATATGCTTCCGGAATTCATCGACGGAACACTAAAAGAAAACCCGCTCAAGGGAGAATTCCTGTTGCCTTATGCGGTTGGGCGCCTTTTAAATGCCGGCAGGGCGAAATTCAAAATATTGATGTCGGAGGACAGGTGGCACGGCGTCACATACAGGGAAGACAGAGAAGACGTGATGGCGGCGCTTCAATCGATGAAGGATAAGGGCCTTTACCCGGAAGTGTTATGGAAATGACATTAGGAGGTGTCAAAATGAGGATCATCAAAACAAAGAATTACGATGAAATGAGCAGAAAAGCGGCAAATATATTCTTTTCCCAGATCGTTTTCAAAGAAAACAGCGTCTTAGGGCTGGCGACGGGATCAAGCGTACTTGGGCTTTATAATAACCTGATCGATGGCTTTAAAATAGGCGATCTCGATTTTTCAAACGTAATAACCGTCAATCTCGACGAATATGTGGGGCTCGACAGCGAAAACGACCAGAGCTACCGTTACTACATGAACAAAAATCTGTTTGACCATATTAACATTAAAAAAGAAAACACACACCTACCCGACGGGCTGGCAGAGGACGCCGAAGCGGAATGTGCGAAGTACAACAAGATGATCGAGGATTTCGGAGGGATAGATATTCAGCTTTTAGGCCTCGGGCACAACGGGCACATAGGGTTCAACGAGCCGGACGAGACATTTATCAAGGAAACCCATGTTGTCACTCTGGATGAAAGCACTATAAAAGCCAACTCCAGATTTTTCGCTGATGAAAAGGATGTTCCGAGGAAAGCCATGACCATGGGAATCCAAAATATAATGCAGGCAAAAAAAATCATCCTCTGCGTAAGCGGAGAGCAGAAGAGGGAAATACTCAAGAAGGTCATGTTCGGAGAGATCACGCCGAAAATACCCGGATCGATATTGCAGCTGCATCCGGATTTGACGGTAGTCGCGGACGAGGACGCATTGGGAGGCGCCGAAAAATTCATATAATTCTGTTATTTGGAGTGATTTTTGTTGACTTTTGTTACCTGTACCTTTAGAATGTAGAGGTCAGTTAATCAGGTCAAAAACATCTTTATTTAAGATGGAAAATATGGAGGAGAAAACAATGAAAAGAGTTCTAGTATTCCTTATGTGCGTAGTCCTATGCATGTCGATGTTCGCAGCTTGCGGCGGCGGCGGCGGCGGTGGTGGCGGCGGCGGTGATGATTCGGGCGATCAGTCCTGGGTCATTAAAATCGCCTCAGATGAAACGTTAGATACTCCTTGTTCGATAGCAACGCTTTACTTTAAGGAGCTTGTTGAAGAAGGATCAGACGGCAGGCTGACAGTCGAGTATTTCAATGACAGCGCTATGGGCGATGAAAGAGAGATCGCCGAATCCGTCAACATGGGAACCCTCGAAATGGGGATCATTTCCGGCTGTTATCTTTCTACGTACGCGCCCGACTGGTATTTGGTAGACCTGCCGTATGTTTTTCTTGACAGGCCGATCATGTACGGCTACCTGGACGGAGAGGTCGGCAGCTTGCTTAGAGATGCTATCGCGGGCAACTCCAACATCGACGTGCTCGATTTCGCGGACGGTTCTTTCAAGATACTGCTGCACAATTCAAGCCCGATCAAAACGGTCGCAGACTTGCAGAGGATGAAGTTCCGCTGCCAGGAAAGCCAGATGAACATGGCGATCTACAAAGCGTGGAATTCAACGGCTATACCCATGGGCTTCAGCGAAATATACATGGCATTGCAACAAGGGACTGTAGACGGCGTTGATACCACTCCCCTTTATCAGAGGAGCGGAGGATTTTACGAAGTAGGCAAACAATATACGATGACAAATCACCAGGTTCTTCTTATGACCAGCATCATCAACAGACAATTTTTGAACAGCCTTCCGGACGACTTGCAGCAAGTCATTCTGGACGCGAGCTATGAAGCATATTCCGTATTTGAGAGAACCATTGTGAAGGAAGCCGAAGAGTACGCCAAGAGCGTCTTTGATGACGCCGGATGTGTGGAGTATGTCCTGAGCGATGCGGAGCGCCAGACTTTCATCGACGCCAGCAGAGCTGTCATCGAAGAATACAGAAACACCATCGATCCTGTGCTTTACGGACTGATCGGACTTTAAAGGAGAACTTATGAAAACGTTGCGGGCTATCGTAAACGGATACAATACCGCTGAAAAATGGACGCTAATAGCGATGATGGCCGCTATGGTCATAGCGATTTTCGCGCAGGTGTTTACCCGATATGTGTTGGGGCAGGCGCTGTACTGGTCCGAAGAATTCGGCAAGTTTATATTTGTGTGGGCGTCGTGGCTGGGTTGCAGCGCCGGTATGACAAAAAAAGAGCACATTCAAGTCCTGTTGCTTCCAAACGCGCTTCACAAAAAAGGAAAGTTTAAAGCCGAAAAATATGTCTATATACTCATCAACGCTCTATGGTTTGTCACCAGCATAATCGTGGCGATTTACGGTTTTGAAATCGTTGGAGGGCAAATCGAGACGGGAGTATACGGCGCCTCGACAGGTATCCCCATGTGGCTTGTCTATCTGGGCGTGCCTTTCAGCGCGGTGCTGGTCTGTCTCAGGTTAATCGGGGAAATCGTGATGGATATAATAACGATCGCCAGAGGCTCTTATGAAGAGCCGGAAAATACTGTGGAGGTGTCAAATGCTTAGTATGACTGTTCTCTTCGGAGGCATGATGATACTGATTTTCATCGGAGTCCCTGTTGGGTATTCGATAGGCCTCTCGAGTATTATTACTTTGGTTTTGTTTTCGAACATGCCGCTCACGTTTGTTCCGCAAAACTGTTTTACGGGATTGAACTCGTTTGTGTTGCTGGCTATACCGTTTTTTATACTGGCCGGCGTCATAATGGGCGAAGGCGGTATTGCGAAAAGGCTCGTCAACCTTGCCGACGCTATAATAGGTCACGTCAGCGGAGGCATCGGAATGGTAGCGGTGCTGACGGCAACATTCTTCGGTTCGATCACAGGTTCCGGCAATGCGACGACTTCGGCTGTGGGAGCCCTTATGATTCCGCCGATGGTGGAGAAAAAGTACAGCGCGCCGTTTAGCAGTACGCTCGTGGCCTCGTCAGGAATAGTGGGGATCATCCTCCCGCCGAGCATTCCGTTCGTTATCTACGGTGTGACGACCCAGACGAGCATCGGGGATCTGTTTATCGCCGGGATCATTCCGGGCATCATGATAGCCGTATCGCTGCTGATCGCCTGCTATTTCATATCGAAAAAGAAGGGTTACAGGGGGACTGATAACAAGCCGGAATTGATAAAAGTTCTTAAAGCGCTGAAAAGCGCTTTCTGGGCGCTCTTGGCCCCCGTGATAATTCTTGGCGGCATATACAGCGGCATTTTCACGCCGACTGAATCGGCCGTCATAGCGGTCGTATATTCCATGCTGGTCGGAGCGTTCATCTACAAGGAACTGACATGGAAAAAACTCGTTGGCGCCCTGTACAAAGCGGCGATTATAAATGGTATCACGAGTTTTATAATAGGATTTTCAGCCATCATGGCAAGGTTCATGAACATGGAGAGGATCCCCCAGCAAATCTGCGAGGCAGTCCTAGGGATATCGGACAACATGATCGTGGTGCTGTTGCTTGTCAATATCATCCTGCTTTTATTAGGCATGGTTATCGACATAATTCCGGCGCTCATAATACTGTCTCCGATATTTCTGCCGGTAGCGCTGAATTTCGGGATGGATCCCGTTCAATTCGGTGTCATAATGGTGGTCAACTTGGGAATCGGCTTCATCACGCCGCCTTACGGTTCGACATTGTTTATAGCTTCTGCGATCTCAAAGGTGCCGGTTGAAAACATGTTTAAACTTGCCCTCATGTTTTCCGGAGTAATATTTGCGGTATTGATGTTGATTACGTACATTCCGGCGTGCTCGCTATTTTTGCTAGGCAGATAATGCTTTTATGGATTGTTTGATTTAAGGACCCTCGTACGGGTGACCATCTTGTCGCGCCATTTCAGATACTCGTCGTGGGTCTTTCCTTTCATAAGCGGCTTGAATTCACTCACCGCTTTTTTAATGAACTGCTCGTCGTAATCCGTCACCTTTTTCTGCTGGTTCACGAAAAATTCGATCATATAATCCTTATATTTGGAAAGCCCCTCTTCAAGCGTCGGCGAATTTAACTCCTCCACTCCGTAAGGGCCGGTAAAAGCCCACCGGAGGCCCAACCCGTCGGTCAAAGTGCGCTCCACGGCCTCCACGTTACAAATGCCCTCCTTGACGAGATAGAGGGATTCCTGAATGAGCGAAAGCTGTATCCTGTTCAACACATAACCGTAAACCTCTTTGCAAAGGATGGGTTTTTGCCCGATGGATTCCATGAAGTCGTAGACAGACCTCTTTATTTCCTCCGATGCGTTGTCGCCTGATATCTCCATGAACGGGATCAGGTGCGGCGGATTTGTGGGATGCGCCACGATACATCTCTCCGGATGGTGTTTTACGCCTGCCGCTATGTCTGTGATGCGAAGGCCGGAGCAGCTCGAACCCACCGCCACGTCCGCAGGTGCGAGCGGGGTGATCTTCTCGTATATGTCACGCTTCAGCTCCAGATCTTCCCAAAAGCATTCCTGAATGTAGTCGGCGCCGTCGACGGCCTCTTCCAAATCTGAAGTTACCGTGACTCTTCCGAGAGATTCAGGTACAACGTTAGCTTCGATCATCCCCTCGTCCCTTAAAAATTCAAGAGCCGCCCGTATCCTTTCAAAGACGGTGTCAAGTGACTTCGATTTACGGTTATACATGCTGACGGAAAGGCCGCTTCTCGCGAACACCACCCCCCAACTATATCCGACAAATCCGCAGCCGATTACCGCGATTTTTTTATAATCATCAGGTCTTTTCATTTCATTCTCCTTTCAGAAAATCAGGTTTTGTATATGAGGGGTCAGGGTATTCATAAAATCCTTTTCCGGTTTTCTCACCCAAAAATCCCTTTGATATCAGCGCATCGAGCTCGTCCGGGGGCAGGTCGTCCGGATTCCCGCTTTCGTTGTAGTAGCTGATTTCGATCTGTTTGATGATGTCGAGTCCGACTTTATCCATCAGGCCGAAAGGGCCGTAAGGCGTTCCCCATTCGAGCATCCACGCCCTGTCCAGGTTTTCCGGGGTGGTGTAGCCGCCCGCCCACAACTTCAGGGATTCTTTTTTGATCGCTCTCCAGACCCTGTTCAGGGAGAAACCCTTTATTTCTTTAGCCGTTATGACGGGAACATTTTTTTGCTCTCTTAAAAACGCCAGTGCCGAGGCCTTAGTTTCTTCAGATGTATGCTCGTTCCACATGACCTCCACCATATCGTCCTTTGTGGGCGTCATGAAATTCACGTTGAACGTCTTGTCCTTTCGCCTAACGTTTATACCGATATCCGAGGCCTTTAAAGAAGAACTGTTTGTGGTGAGCAGCGCTTTCGCGGGCGCCAGCGAGTCGATCTCGGTCCAGACCTTCTGTTTAAGTTCCAGGATTTCGGGTACATTTTCGATGATGATATCCGCGTCTTTGAGGGCGGTTTTCAGGTCGTTTGCGACGGTTACCTTTCCGTCGACGGAATATTCGCGAAACCAGCCTTTGATTTTTTCCATCGCGCGTGATGTTGCTTCCGCTGAAACGTCAAAAATGCAGACTTCGCGCCCGTAGATCGCGCTTCTGTACGCGAGCATGGAACCTTGCGTGCCGGAACCGACGATGGTGACCTTTTGCGGTAGATTTATCATATTTTTACCCTCCTTTGTTTACTACATGATAGCATAGTGGTATAATAATTGCTATATAAAAAGACAGTAATCAAACGGGAGGTTGATAATGGATTTTAGTATAACGACAGAACAAAAAATGATCAGGCAAATGATCAGGGAATTTGCCGAGAAGGAGATAGCGCCGATAGCGGCTGAGTTGGACGAAGAAGCCAGATATCCATACGAGACCATCGAAAAACTTGGGAAACTGGGCGTCATGGGCATGCCGTTTCCGTGCGAATACGGAGGCGCAGGCGCCGACTATATCTCCTACATAATGGCTGTAGAAGAGTTGTCAAAGGTTTGCGGTTCCCACGGCGTAATTGTGCAGACCCACAACGCGCTGTGCTGCTGGCCCATCTTCACATACGGAACACAGGAGCAGAAACGCAAATACCTGCCGGATCTGTTGTCAGGAAAAAAACTTGGAGCTTTCGGCCTCACGGAACCCAATGCGGGGACAGACGCCGCCATGCAGCAGACAAGAGCCGTGGACAAAGGGGATCACTGGCTCCTGAACGGCACGAAGATATTTATCTCCGGAGGTGGGATTGCGGAGGTATACGTCATCATGGCAATGACCGACAAATCAAAAGGGACAAAAGGGATAAGTTCCTTCATCGTTGAAAAAGGGATGCCCGGATTTTCCAGAGGCAAGAAGGAAAACAAAATGGGGATCAGAGCGTCTCAGGCGGCGGAACTTGTCTTTGAAAACTGCATAGTGCCGAAGGAAAACCTCTTAGGCGATCTGGGAAAAGGCTTCAAAGTGGCGATGACCGCTCTGGACGTGGGCCGGCTGGGTATCGCGGCGCAAGCCCTCGGTATAGCGCAGGGAGCGTTTGATCAGACGGTGATGTACATGAAGCAGCGAAAGCAGTTCGGAAAATCACTCGATAAGTTTCAGGCGCTTGCCTTTGAAATGGCCGATATGAGGACCAGGATAGACAGCTCGAGGTTGTTGCTTTACAACGCTTGCGACAGAAGGCAAAGAGGACTGCCAAGCACGGTGGAAGCGGCCCAGGCGAAGCTGGCATGCTCCGAAACAGCAATGTACGTCACAACAAAAGCGGTGCAATTCCACGGCGGTTACGGGTATATCAAAGACTATCCGATCGAAAGAATGATGCGGGACGCAAAAATCACAGAGATATATGAAGGAACATCGGAAGTAATGAAGATGGTGATTTCTGGAGATGTATTTAAATAAAATGAAAAGGAGATTGTTATGAGAGAAATTTTGTTGAGGCCACACATGCACAAATTCAACGCATTTAAGGATTTTGCGGAGGAATTTGCGCCGGGCGAAAGGGATTTGGTCCTGACGAACGAGTACATTTACGATCCACTGATAAAGGACTGCGGATTGGCGTGCAAATTTGTGTTTCAGGAAAAATTCGGGACGGGAGAACCCTCTGAAGAGATGATCACCGATCTGTTTGCGGCTATCGATCCGAAGAGTTACGACAGAGTGATTGCCATCGGCGGCGGCGCAATATTGGATATCGGGAAGCTGCTTTCGCTTTCGAGGAACGGGAGCGTTCATGATCTGTTTTTCAAATTGGTCGACGTCGTCCCCGAGAAGGAAATAATCGCCATACCCACCACCTGCGGCACAGGATCAGAAGTCACAAATATCTCTGTAGCGATAGTGAGGGATGAAAACGGCAAGACTACAAAACTCGGACTTGTCTCAGACCTCATCATACCCGGAACCGTCTGCCTGATACCGGAGTTTTTGAAGACTCTTCCGTACAGCCCGTTTGCCTCATCCGCTATCGACGCATTGATCCATGCAGTCGAATCATATCTGTCTCCATCAAGGGCGACGATGACGTCGGAATTGTTCGGCGTCAGGGCTATGGAACTCATATTGGAAGGGTTCAGGAAGATCGATGAAGAAGGGCCTGAGGCCAGATTTGGTTATCTGGATGAATTCCTGACGGCCGCCTGTTATGCCGGAGTGGCGTTTTTACAGGCGGGATGCGCCACGGTCCACGCCATGTCGTTCCCGCTGGGCGGGACGTATCATGTCCCTCACGGCGAAGCGAATTACGCGCTGTTTGGCAAAGTGCTGGAGAAATACGATAAGATCGACCCGAACGGCAAACTGGCTGATTTCAAAAAGACCGTGTCACGGATTTTAGGCGGAAGCGAGAAAGACGCCGTGGCTAATCTTTCGGCCCTGACAGAGAAGATACTGCATCTGAAACCCCTCTGCGAGTATGGTTTTAAGGAGGAGGATATAGAAGTGTTTGCTGATTCAGTCCTCAAAAATCAACAGAGACTGGTCATCAATTCGTATGTTCCGCTCACGAGGGAATTGATAGTCGAAATTTACCGGGAAACCTATAAATAGCTGTTATTAAAAGATAAACCATTAGGAGGTAATTAAAAATGTCACTGAGAACAAGTCTGCCCAAGATAATTACGGATACCGTTCCGGGGCCAAAGTCGGCGGAAATGCTGAAAGTAAGAAAGGACAATGTCACAGATGCTGTAGGTATGCTTGCGCCGGTTTTTGTTGACAGAGCCGAAGGAGCGATGGTACAGGATATCGACGGTAACATTTTCGTCGATTTCGTGGCTGGTATTGGCGTGCTCAACGTGGGGCACTCACATCCTGAGGTCGTGGAAGCGGTTAAAGCGCAGTGCGACAAGTATTTTGCGCCGAACATCAACGTTTTCAACTATGAGCAGTACCCGAAGCTGGCGGAAAAGCTGAACGAAATCATCCCCATCGAAGGTGAGAAAAAGACTATCCTGCTCAACACGGGGGCGGAGGCCGATGAAAATGCAGTCAAGATAGCCAGAAGGTTTACAGGAAGAAGCGAGATCATCTGTTTCGCCGGCGCCTTCCACGGGCGGTCTTATATGGCGATGGCCATGACGAGCAAACCGAGACCGTACAAGACAGGATTCGGGCCGCTTCCGGGCAGCATACACAGATTTCCTTTTCCGTACTGCTACAGATGCCCGTACGGCATGAAGAAAGAAAGCTGCGATATGCACTGCGCAAAAATGTTTGAAGAAAGCTTCTTTTTAGAATATGTGGCGCCGGATCAGGTGGCCGCGATCGTGCTTGAGCCGATCCTCGGCGAAGGCGGATTCATAGTCGCCCCTGATGAGTTCATGATCGAAATGAGACGCATCTGCGACAAATACGGCATACTTCTCATAGACGACGAGATACAGTCAGGTTATGCGAGGACAGGTAAAATGTTCGCCTGCGATCACTGGAGCGTAAAACCGGATATCATAGTCAGCGCGAAATCAGTTGCGGGCGGCATCCCCGTGGCATGCGTCACGACGAGGAAGGATATACTGGAAGTGTTTTCTCCCGGAGAACTCGGCGGCACGTATTGCGGAAACGCTCTGGCAACAGCCTCGGCGCTCAAAATACTTGAAATAATGGAAAGAGACAACTACTGCGGCAAAGCGAATCACATAGGGGAGATACTCGAAAAGAGGTTCTCCGATTTAAAAGAAAAATACAGCCTGATCGGCGACGCCAGGGGCGTCGGCGCCATGCGTGTTCTGGAATTCGTGAAGGACAGGACCACAAAGGAACCGGCAAAAGAGGAGACAAAAGCGATAATCGGAGAGTGCGTCAAAAACGGGCTGGTCATCTTAGGCTGCAGCGTGAGGGACAACTGTATAAGATTTTTAACGCCGCTTGTGATCACAGACGAACAGCTCAACGCCGGACTCGATATTCTGGACAGAGCAATAGCCAAGGTTCAAAAGTAGGCAGAAATCAATCGTTTTTGCGGAAAAGACCAGCCGCATCGTGTTGATCGCCGGGTGAATCGGTGCGGTTGAAATAGTAAACGGGTTCGAGGAAGTTCGGCTTCAGATATACTCCCGAGACATTGGGCTGTTGTAGCAGACTGTATATGACTTTAGAAAAAAGGCTATACGCGACAACGGGATTTTTCTCCTGCGCCATAGTCACTTTCAGGTGGGCTCTATGCTTCAGGGCGCACGTTTCGGCTTCCGGCCAGAGAGTGTTATCACGGGCGCTCTGAATGAGGGCGATTTCGACGAGGGGAACAGGGAAAAAGACGCAACCTATCACCATGCCGTCGATGATCATCCCCAAGGAATCCCCTTCGCGGTAAGGTTCGAATCGCAGACGCCATTTTTTTTTGAAGTTTGTCACAAAAAGCTCAAAATTATAATTCGTCGTTTCGAGAAGAATGCTGACAACCGGCATTTTTTATTCGATCGCTCCCATCATATAAAGTCAATGAATTTACAAAGGTTAGTGTACTACATAATGTGCCTGATTTCAAGCAACTTTTCCTTGCATAATTCGAAAAATATAGTATAATATAAAGGCACTGTAAAAAAAGAATGCTCTCTGCGGCAGTAAAATCTGCCGCCGTCAGTCCGGGGGGAGGTGAAAAAATGACAAATTATGAGCTGATGTTCATTATCGAATCTACTTTGGAGGACGCCGTCAGAGACCAGACGATCGATACCGTTAAGGGTATCATCGCGGAAAACGGCGAGATCACTAAAGCGGACGTCTGGGGAATGAAAAAACTCGCGTATCCCATTCGAAAGAAGAATGAAGGTTATTACGTAATTGTAGAGTTTAAGGCAAACAGCGATTTTCCGAAAGAACTCGACAGGAGACTTAAAATTTCCGATAACGTTATCAGGCATCTCATCGTCAACAGGGATGAGAAGTAGAGAATGAGGGTGCGGTAATGACTAGTGTGGTGTTACTGGGAAAGCGCACAAGAGACCCTGAGGTGCGATATGTCGCGGAATCGCAGATGGCTGTCGCCAGCTTTTC
>Ga0123353_10001475_pt1 | contig 28806 bp, 29 predicted proteins | sample TergutLab28metaG_3_FD_92763 | JGI IMG/M metagenome (GOLD analysis project Ga0123353, IMG submission 92763) | Labiotermes labralis P3 segment gut microbial communities from Petit-Saut dam, French Guiana - Lab288 P3 | ecosystem: Host-associated > Arthropoda: Insects > Digestive system > Gut ...
GATAGAGGTACATCAATCCGAGAAAATTGACGGCATCCACCGCCAGCGGCTCACGATACATTATAACTGCGTCGGCGCGATTGAGATACCCGAAACGCTCACCATGCCGGAGATTGCCATGCAAACCCGCAGGGGCGTGACCGTTAGCTACGAACCGATGAAAGCGGCGGTTTAACAGGCGCAAAAAAACGGAGTGTCCTCACAACATCTCAAATGCTGTAAGAACACTCCGACTGGTCGAGGTGACAGGACTTGAACCTGCGGCATCTTGCTCCCAAAGCAAGCACTCTACCAAACTGAGCTACACCTCGCTACCATGCCATAGTATAGCACATCATCTGTTGTTTGTAAAGTACCGGATTAAGAGATCAGATTGGTAAAGGATTCGGGGTTTCTTCAGGGTCGGGAGTGGGTGTAGATTCAGGAGTGGGCGTAGGGTTTGGGCTTGGCGACGGAGTGGGTGTAGTACCCTCATCCGGCGGCTCGGGTGTGGGTGTCGGCGTGGGCGTCGGATCAGGAGTAACGACCCCCGGCCCGACCTCGACAAGCATATCTGTCCTGTTATATCGGCTCTTAGCTTCGAACGTGCGGCTTATTACATTGCCGTTGGCATCCTTTATTACACGATACGTGTCCACTACATACCCTATATGACCTTCTTGGATAGTTCTTGATGTTCCGGCGGGGAGATCGGGGTTTAGTTGCTCGACACGCGAAAACGGCGTTGTACTAAGGGTTTGGCGCTCAATCGACACTTTGTTGTCGTCCTCTTTTGTGCCCATTATGATAACGGTCACGCTTCCGCCTTTCTGTTCAGACAATATTTGAATTGGGTAATTCCTGTCATTCTCGAATCTTATATCCGACGTCCCCCAACTGACCATCGCGTCCTGCCCGAGCGGCACATACCCAACGGTCATACTATGATTGGAGCGTTCAACGATTTTAAGGTTGGAAAATAACGCGGCGTTATAGACAGTGGTGGAAAGCTGGCAGATACCCCCGCCCAATTCCGGTACCAAGCGGCCCCTTACATACGCGCCCGCCTCTTGAAAGCCGCGTGCTGCGGTACGCTGTCCTACAGTCTCGTTAAATGAAAAAACATCACCGGGAACAAGGATTAAACCATTGATATGGGTTGCAGCCAGCCTAATATTGCTGGTGCGCGGCAAATTTGACGCAGTGAGGTATGTTGTAAAAGTGGCCAGCTGATCCCTAAAAAGACTTTCCTGTAACATCTGCTGGGTTATCTCAGGTTGGGTGAGGATAAGCGGCACTATTATTTCAGCCCTGTCAGAGTTTGCCAGCTCATCTCTTAACCGATCCGCGTCAAAACTGACGCCCACCTGATGTGCTATTATCTTAGCTTCACGCTGGGACTCTACATCAAGATACGCATTCCACGGATCTTTATAGACTATTCTCTGTAACGCTTCTACGTCGAAAGCATCGGGTTTGATCTCAAGGGGTTCGATGACAACATCCGCGTTATTAAGCATTTCAAAGTGTGAAATCAACGTATCGATAACCGCAGACTGATCCACTTTAAAGCCGCTCTCCGCGTTTTTAATTATTATGCTAGTCTCGCCAATGGTATAGCTATATTGCGAGACAGGAACATCCGTCTGTGCTGCAATATCCGCGGCGATCTCCGTTAGTTCGTGTTTACTTACGCCCAGATTCGGCGTCAGTGGGATGTCTACCCGCGAAAAATACGCTTTCCAGATGTCGCGCGCCCTCACAAAAATCGAACCGGTACGCCCGATGTTATAGGCGTTTTGAGCCGTTGCGCCCGCATCGTATTGCGCGTTTATGTCCTCTGCCGTCACCGTCAGAGAAACATCGGGCGCAATCAACGTAACCGCAAAACCGCTCGTTTTGGCACGCACGTGGTCGGCGGTAACCGAAGCCGCTTGCTCGACGCTTAGTCCGCCCAGTTTAATACCGTCGGTATATACGTTCGGATATATATTTTTGTTTACAGTCAACACATACGCCAAAGCGCTGCCGACAAGCAAAACAAGCGCGCCTGCAATGGTAAGCAACGACCATAACCATGTCTTACTTTTCTTGGCTGCTGCTGTGTTTTCTCTTTTTTCAGTCGTTAAAGGCATCCGGTCACTCCTACTCTAATTTATATTACAACGGTATTAAAAAGCAGCACATATATTTGATTCGCCGCCGCCGTAATACAATAAATATAATCAATACCGGCACGATCTTGATAAACTGCGCGATTGTTAGTACCGGAATAATTGTAATCAATGCCGCAGCAAATACCGTTCATCACCTTGCAAAAATTCGGCAGCCATCTTACGCAGCGGTGCGGCACGCATAAGGCGCGCGGTGGCATCACCGAAACGCCCCATGGTTAAAACGCCCTGATGCAGCGCAGGCGCCTCGAGTTTACTGAATGTTTCTGAGCCTAACGGGGCGCAGTGACGGTATTGGGGCGTATACAGCCTGCTGCCCTGATGATTGATGACGTACATATCTGTTCTATCCGGAGAAATCGAACCTTTTGCATTATCCCATTCTTCAATGCCGTGGATAAATGTGTTTCGTGTAAAGTTCACACCGATAAGCAGGATCTGCGCGTTACGTTCCCATAACTTGTAATAAGCGCCGCCCTCGCCGCAAGGCGTACAGATTTTCTCCTCGCCGGATAAAAACGCTTCCGCGTCTTTACCGATAGCTGACAGAGCATGAGTAGGGTGCAAAGAGCGATGTACGCCCGGACGCTTGCGGAACATTTCCGTTAGCACACCGACACAGGAAGGGGTGTAAAGGACGTCCATCACCGGGTTCCTCTCACGGACATTATCCCACGTGTGACTGGGCAATACCAGCAGCCCTGAACTCATATACTCCATCAATGAGTCCAGCACAGTATTCCCACGTCCCTCAACTTCGCCTATGGCCTTTGACGAAAGATGAACCATCAGCGTTCCATTTGGATCGATATTCAGCTCTGCTAAATGTGACAATAAATCTTGTTTTGTATACATATGGCTACCTCATTCCCACTCGATTGTACTCGGCGGCTTTGAGGTAATATCATAAACAATACGATTCACGCCATCAACTTCACTTAGTATGCGCTCCGACGCCTTTTCCAAAACATCGTATGGTACGCGCACCCACTCGGCGTTCATAAAGTCAACCGTCTTTACTGCTCTCAGGGCAATGGTGTAGTCAAAAGTTCTCTTGCCGTTTTTCACGCCCACACTTTTCAATCCTGTCATAACGGCAAAGGTTTGCGATGCGTCAACATTCGCCTGTTCCATCTCATAACGGAATATCGCGTCGCACTCACGCACTATCTCTAGCTTTTGCTCAGTCACTTCGCCAAGGCAGCGCACCGCAAGCCCCGGTCCGGGAAACGGCTGACGGTTGACTATATCGTTCGGCAGACCCAACTCGCGCGCAAGTTCGCGCACCTCTTGTTTATACAAATCCCTGATAGGCTCGATGATACCCTCGAAATCCATAACATCCGGCAGCCCGCCTACATTGTGATGGCTTTTTATAACAGTATTTTTATCTGTACCGCTCTCTGCTACATCTGGATATATTGTACCCTGACAGAGATACTCTATGTGTCCAAAATTTTTTGCTTCACGCTCGAATACACGTATGAACTGCTCCCCAATGATTCTGCGCTTTTGCTCGGGGTCGGTAACGCCTTTCAGTTCGCTGAGAAATTGTTCTCCGGCGTCTACTCTGGTAAGGTTTAAGTGGCCGAACGCCTTAACGATCATATCGCCTTCGTCCTTGCGCATAAGTCCATGGTCAACGAGTATGCAGATCAGCTTATCGCCGACCGCCCTCTGTGCAAGCGTCGCGGACACCACCGAATCCAAACCGCCCGACAGTGCGCATAAAACGCGCCCGTCTCCCACGGTAAGCCGAATGTTATTGACAGCGTTTTCGGCAAATGCTTTATAATCTCTCATAGAAAGCTCCTTCGTAAATTCTGTAAGAATAATAGTATAGCACATGCCCGAATGACTTTCAATAAGTATTGCCAATCTGTAACGCTTTTGAGATATTTAATAATTTAATATTTTAATATGACATATAGCTGTCATATTATCTGTTATATAATAATGAAAAATACTTTTAAGGGGTAATCATTATGTCAAGACCGGCTACAAAATTAGATTTAATACAAACGGCAAACGAAAAGTTTAAAAAGATATGGGATTTAATTGATTCCATGACGGATGAAGAACAAAACGCGCCTTTTATTTTCGACGATAGCTTTAATAAAAAAGAAGCGCATTGGGCACGTGATAAAAATTTACGTGACGTGCTTGTTCATTTGCACGAATGGCACAAACTGTTGCTGAATTGGGTAAAGGCAAATCAGAGCGGCGAGGAAAAACCGTTTATACCAGCACCGTATAATTGGAAAACTTACGGTGTTATGAATATTGATGTAATATGGAAAAAGCATCAAAGCACACCTTATGGAGAGTCAAAAGAAATGTTAAAAGAAAGCCATGCCGAGGTAGTAAAATTAATTGAAACCTTTACTAACGATGAATTGTTTGCGAAAAATTCTTTTTCATGGGTAGGGGGATCTACATTAGGCAGCTATTGCGTATCGGTGACGGCAAGCCATTATGATTGGGCAATAAAGAAGATAAAATACAAAGCAAAAATGTAAGCCCCTACTGATTAACCCTCATCTTCATTGGCAGCACCGTCAGATGTTGCCTTTTCACAAACGCAAAAATGTCTTGAACGCATGGGCAGCTTGTGTTATACTGACTGTACGCCGATGTGTTTCTTTCACCCCGATAAGTGAGAACAGACACGGCGTTGATAATTTTATGATGTAGGAGGAAAGAATGAGTCAACGTAAATTAGTGCTGTTTATTGCGGCAAGTTTGGACGGGTATATCGCCGGTGAAGAACATCAAATGGATTGGTTGTTTGAGGTTAAAGGCGAGGGAGATAATGGTTTTTCAAAATTCTATGATACAATAGATACTGTTCTTGTCGGAAGAACCACGTATGATTGGATTCTCGAACAGGAAAAAACGGTAGATTCAATCTACAGTGACAAGGAGTGCTATGTTTTTACCCGAACTAAAAGACCTGCAATCAAGCATATAACTTTTATCCACGATGATGCTGTCGGTTTTGTGAAGGAGTTGAAACGTAAAAACGGTAAAAACATTTGGGTAGTTGGCGGCGGTGATTTGCTTCATACATTTATAAAAGAAAATTTAGTAGACGAAATTATTGTTACGGTTGCTCCTGTTTTGCTCGGTAAAGGTATTCCACTGTTCAGAGATAACGATTTTCAAACACAACTATCTTTAAAAAACATAAATCGTTACAATCAATTCGTGGAACTTTATTACGAAGTTGTAAGATAATGCGCATAATGCGATGTTTTTATTATAGGGCGCGGTGTTCCGCCGCGCCGTATATAGGGTCGGGCTTCCATGCCCGACCGTTTTTTCTCTTGCCACGACGCAATGACAGGGGGATTTTGCGAGGGCCAACGGTCTCCCTTACACTACGACGCGATTATCATTAACCCGCGTTTTTATTGCTAATACTGTCATATCGTCCGCCGCGCCGCCGGCCTGCATGGCCTGGCTTAACACACGCGCGGCACAATCACGCGGTGAATCGGCCTCATCTATCCTGTTCAGCGCAGAAATCAACCATGCGTCATTTTCGCCGTCCGCTATACCGTCTGTTATCAAAATTACCCAATCGCCATCATCCAGCCTCGCACGCGACGCCTGAGGTTTATATTCCGCATCCAGACCTGCCGGTAGGGTGGTGTTGCCTAACTTACGCAGAATACCGTTTTGACGTATATATGTCGGAGCCGCGCCGAGTTTATATGTCTTTAACTGTCCTGTCAGCAGATCGAGAGCCAGCAGGTCGATAGTGACGAATACAGAAGTGTCGGCGTTTTTCAGGCACAGCGCGGAGTTTAATGTGCCCAGTGCACATTCGGGCGAGATGCCTGCCTTTAACAATTTTTCCAAAAGCGTCACCGCTTGGCGAGAGTCGTATGCCGCCTGCTCGCCGCTGCCCATACCGTCCGAGAGTATGATAAACAGCATACCGTTATCATTTTTGAAATATGTGCCCGTATCGCCGCTTATGGCTTGTCCGTCGCGTTTATGCGCGGCTATGCCCAGAGTGACGGTCATAGGCTCGGCCTCATATAGCGTGATTTGATTCAGTGAAGCGTTCGGCGATACGTCAGGCTCGTTTGCAAGCCAACCCAACTCGTTTGAGACCTCAGCAATAAACACCCTCTTATCCGTCAATAAAACAGAGAGATTCTCTCCGCTTATCTTAGCGCACATGCGCCCGTTCGGCAGAGCATATACTTCAGTGGCGGCGGATAATTGTTTCCTCTGTAAATAGCGTGCCAGCCGCCGCTCCGCCGCTCCATCAAAACGCAGGTCGAACTGCGTAGCCGCCTCTGTCAAAACCCGTCCGAACTCAGCGTATTGCCGTGAAAGCTGCGCGCGGCTCTCGTTCACACGCGCGCCGAACTGACGTCGGCTAAGCATTGCCCCTAATTCGCGGTTCGCGGTATCGACAAATTGCTTGTAGTGCGGGCATCGGCAAGAGAAAGCCGTTGGAAAATCACTGCGCTCAAGCCATCCGCGCTTTTCACACAGCTCAGCGGCTGAGCGTATCGACGAATATGTAAGCCGCCGTTCATCCTCCCAACACCGCCTCACCTGCGCACAGCGCTGACATATCTGTTTCGACGCCCTGTCAAACACCACCTCGATGCCCTCTATCCTGTTTGAACGTTCAAGCGACTGCATTACTTCTCCGTGAATATCCTCAAACGCTTGACCTGCCGTACTGAGATGCTGTTTTATATACGTGCGCAGCCGCTCGGTATGTGCGACACTTTCTGTGCGCGACACGCTGAAGGTCAGCTTGGAAAACATCGTATCAGGTATTATTAAAAATATAACGGATGCTATGAAATATTCCAGCATTACGGATAACCTCAACGTATTACTCACCGCCCAGAGCGCAGTTACCGCGCCCGTACCCACGAATGCCAATGCGCCGAACAGTTTGCCCACACGTCGGAATAGCCCCGCGCTCAAACCCGCGCTCCCATACGCCATGCTGTAATATGGAAACCCCAGCCCCAAATCCATCACCAGTCCCATGCACAGCCCCGTACCTGCGCCCATGCCCGTACCGCCGCGAAACGATATAAGCATTACGGCGCATACGGCTACTATACGCGCGGGACTAAGCGTGCCGAGTTCTATGCCCGCCAGCGCCATCAAGCAACACGACGCGATAAGCAGCCGCCCCGCGTTCATAAGCTGTATCTGTTCAGCGGATAGACCGCCCTCATTAGCGGCGCTGAACAGATATGTACATCCGACCACAAGCAAAAGCTCCGTTACAAGCAGAACCAGCGGCAGTGCCTCAGCGCCTATGGATGCCCAATAGACTATGCCGGTCGCTCCTGACATCAAAAGAGCAATCGCCGGCGCGAACAGAGCGTTCTTGGCAAACGACGAGCCTCGAAACGCCAAACACGCGCTGAATATGAGTATACATACGGCCATGTAACGTAAGCTCGAACCGAAACCTCCCGCTAGATACCCGCCAATCACGCCTGAAAGAGCAAACATCGCTTTAGTCATTTTCTCTCGTTGCGCAACACCCGGGGGGTTCGGGGGGGCACCCCCCGCATTGTCCGGCAGGGCACCTGTCTCGCGGGCGCATTGCGCCGCTACGAACGCCACGGCAAAAGGAGATATCCCTCCTAAGATAAACGCCCGCGCAATAAGAAATCCTACTACTGACAAACCTATGTAATTCATAGTCCGGGTCTTGGCCGCGCGTTTGATGGCTTGTCCCACAGACGCTATTGCGGCTGCTTGTCCCATTGTTGTTTCTTTCAATATTATCGCCTCCGATATATGATGCGATTCCATTTTACACCATTATACATAGGGCGTTTGTCGGGAAATGACAGCGTGAAAGATTTACTATTGACCGTTACGCAACACAAGGGTATAATTGATTCGAGGGGTGGTGAGGCAGTGCCCTGAGCGAGCAACCCGCGTCGCCTACGGCGCCACCCTAGATGAGGCTGTAAAAGGAGGTGAGTTAATGCCTATCGAAATCGAAATCGGTTTTAAGATTCCGGGCGCGTCGATAAAAGAGCGTCTGCTTAACGATGTAACAGTTTTAGCCGCAAAGACATACGAGCGCAGGTCATTTACTATGGCGGCGGAATACTACGATACTCCCAGCCAAGCGTTGAGCAAGATTGGAGTTACCTTGCGGCGGCGCATGGAGAACAGCGAGCCTTTCATATCGGTCAAAGCGGTTGTCCCGAACGGAAGGCGAATACTTGTGCGTAACACCTGGGAGTGTCCGGGGTTTGAGATAAGCGCCGCAATCGGGACACTGGTTGATATGGGGGCGCCGCGCGAGCTTTTGGAACTGGCGGGCAGTGAGGGCTATGTTACGCGCGGACGCTATGAATACACGCGCGAGAGCATACCGATTTTGATAGATGACGAGACATCCGCCAAAGTGAACTTTGACGAGGGTGTTATTCTCACGGAGAATAAACAAAAGGATTTCAGTGAAGTGCTGTTCACACTGCTGTTCGGCGATCGAGATAAGCTAGAGGAATTTGCTTTTTCATTCGAGGAAAAATACGGATTAACACGCGAACTATCCAGCAAATACGATCGCGCATTGCGACTAATAAGATCTCGCCCTCTTTAGATAAGAGGGTGCTCGTATGGGCATCGGGTGTTTTGACCCGCTGTTTCTCCCATATTTTTATACTGGATTTTTCCCGTTTTCTATGATACAATGCAAAAAGGAGTGTGATGAGATGACTATACATACAACAGGTGAAAACGGTCTTACACTTTTCTTAGATGCCGATGATCTGGCACAATTGGGCAACATAGAACTGAATGAAAACACGGCACGAAAGCTGGTTAAAACCACATTAAAAGAGATGGGTATCAACACCGGCGCCGTAGAAATATCAGCGTTTTTTGGGAAAGGCGGCGCGATGGTGGTTGCGCTTTTGGGAGACAAAAGCCAACAGCCGTGGTGTTTTTACAAACTCAATGACAACGACGCGCTGTTAGACGTCTGGAAGCTGAGTGAAGGGCGTGAACGCCGATACTTCCGTTTAAGCGACGCACATTACATAGCTTTTCCCGAGAATGAGGAGCCGAATGGCATGTCCGAGTTCGGCAAACGGCTCTACCGCCCGCAAGCCTTTTTATCGTATCTTGAGGAACATGCGGAGAAATAACGACTTTATGCAGGCGGCGCTTGAGCTTGCCCGCAAAGCTGCGCAAGCGGGCGACGTTCCCGTCGGTTGCGTCATTGTGCAAAACCACGAAATAATCAGCGGCGGATATAACCGCCGCGAACAGGATAACGACGCGTTAAACCATGCCGAGATGATCGCGATAGCGGCAGCGTGTGAAAAGCTGAACACATGGCGGCTTGAGGATTGCGCTCTGTATGTGACGCTTGAACCATGCGTTATGTGCGCAGGCGCTATTGTAAATGCGAGGATAAAGCATGTGGTGTTCGGGGCGTATGACCCGAAAGGCGGGGCTTTCGGCGGGCTTTTTGATCTGAACACGCTGGGGCTTAATCATCGGCCGGAAATAACAGGAGGAATACTGGAGGATGAGTGCGCCAATATTTTAAAGGGATTTTTTGCCATTAAACGATATTGAAGTCTTATAAATTTCATTTTTATTTAATAAAGTCTTAATATTTACTGCTTAGATTCGTAATACATTAAGGTTATACTTAGACCGTAGCAGTTGATATTGCTAAAAGCGCAAAACGCTTTCATCTTTTTCCCCTCCTATTCCTTATATGCGGCAGGAGTTTTGACCATTGAGTCAAAACTTCCGCCAATTTTTTTGTGCGAAAAGGGCGCATATTATGCACCCTCAGAAAATTCCCTGCCGCCTGTGGGCGGCACCCCCTTTGCGAAAGGGGGCAAGACAATCGTCCCTACCGTTTCCTGCCTATCGACATAAAGAACAAAACCATCCATACACAAATGCTAAAGTAGCCGCTGTGCCATATAAAGAAGCCGATCCCTCCCCATGTATCAAAATCTCTAATCGCGGTATAGTTGAATATAGATTGTCTTAGGGCATCGGGCGGAATGATTCTACCCACATCATGCGCTATATCGGCTATATAAATAAATGGCATGGCATAGAACCACTGGAATATACCATAACCAACACACCATACAGCCATGATTATAAGAGCTATTTTGTAATTTTTCCCTATGTTGTTCTGTTTTTTTGCTTTTGTAAGATAAGCAAATACAAGAGGTGTAATGCTCAAGAAAGCAAGCCCCCACAAGCCTTCTTCTATAGCAAACCAAATATTATATTGGGTTATCAGTCCCGCGAAAGCGAAGAACTGCGCGACGAAAATACATATCACAGCGATATACGGCGATTTTGCTAATATGCCGCTTTTATTTACTGCCATCTCTCTGTTTAGTCTAAATAAAATAACGGCAATTATCCCGATGAAGCTCATTTCGGCGAAAGTTGCTAAACTTCGAACTATAAACGGGCTGTTGAAAAGCGTGTCAAACCAAGCTAGTCTGTTTGGATAACTCGATACAAACATAGAGCGGTAAAGAGCGACCAAGGCAAAAGTCAATCCGAAAATACGCAGAAACAAGTAGTATTTCTTGTCATTCGGATCCTGCTGTTCCCATTTGAATGATTTGAATAAGAGAAATATTGCTACAGAAAAATTGACTATGTTTATGCCTACCATGGTGAACCACCAAGCCGGCATCCAGTTTGCTGCGCCTAAAATATTGTCCATAAGAACCCCCTTTCCATTGCTATTACAACACAAACATCAAAAACAGAATGAACCATGATTTCTTAATATCCCTGTTTGTCAATAAGTATGCCGCTCCAAACATAAAACCTGCTATGGCAGAACCTATGCCGTTGGCCGGGTCGAAAAAGCCTCTGCTTATTAAATGTGCTATTCCCCAAGTAAGCCCGCAGATTATCCCGCCCCACGGTATATTGCGCTTCTTTGTCCACAGTTCAAATGCCTTTTGACCAAAAACGATGATGAGCAAAAACAACGCTGTTTCAACTATATAATAAATATATTGGAACGTAAATCGTAACGGTCCATTTGCGGTGAACTCCCTGATGACTTTAAAATTCATGTGCCAAGCCACATAACTCATCACCAAAGAGAGTACAATTGCCAAAACCACAGCACCCCATTGCCATAGCTTCATCTTCTCGCCTTTTTTGAATATATCAAACCCCATCTTTTTTTTAGCAAGTCGCACAAGCAAAACCGCCGCGCAGCTCCACGCCAAACAGGTTGCAATCCAATGCAAAATAAGCTGCCAATGCGGTCCCTGAAAACTCGGAAACTCTCCGAAAGCAAGATAACCAATACCACTTATTACAAATTCCAACCCAATCCCTGCAAACGCACCTAATGCGAGTAGTAGATACTTCCACCCTGATCCTTTCATAACGCTGTTATTCGTCAAAGTCATCTCTCCTTTCATCCAAATGTGATTATATCATAGGCAATAACACTTTTCAAACTAAAATAATTTTTAACCCTTACAATCTTTGACATACTTCGCGAGGGACAAGCTGTAATATAGTTATGTAAACTAAATTACAGGAGGTTATGGATATGAAAGCGTTGACTTTCTTAGAAAAGAACCGCGTGATGTACATAAAAACCGGCGAGATTATCCCCAATCCGGCACAGCCCCGCAAGACATTCGAGCCGAACGGTCTCAAAGAGCTGGCGAACAGTATTCGTGAGCTGGGTGTCTTGCAGCCGCTAACCGTTAGGCGCGTAAAAGGCGGCTATGAGCTCGTGGCGGGTGAACGGCGGCTAAGGGCATCACGCATGATCGGGCTTAGTGAAGTCCCGTGCATTTTAACGGACGCAGATGACCAAAGGTCGTCGTTGATGGCACTGGTCGAAAACTTACAGCGCTGGGATTTAGACTTTTTCGAGGAGGCCGAAGGTATTAAGCGGCTCATCGACCTGTACGGTCTGTCGCAGGAAGAGGCGTCGCGCCGCCTAGGCAAGTCGCAGCCTGCTGTGGCGAATAAACTGCGGATACTGCGCCTTGACGAGCAGACAAGGGAGATCATGCGTGTCAACAAATTGACTGAGCGGCATGCCCGCGCGCTGCTACGCGTCGAGAATGCCGCTCTCCGTCAAGAGGTTTTAAACATGATAATCGAGCGCGGACTTAACGTCGCGCAGACAGATACATTTATAGACGAGCTCCTGACCCATAAGTCCGAACGGCTAATACCGCAGGCTCCTCAAGTCGTTGAAAAGACACGATCAAACAGGACGATATATATCGTCAAGGATGTACGAATGTTCCTAAATACGATCGAACGCGCAATAGAAGTCATGCGCGGGGCGGGTGTTGCCGCAGGTATGGAGAGAGAGGAGCGCGACGAGGAGATCGTACTTAAAATCAGCATACCTAGACATAAGGCCAAAATTGTGGCGCTATAAATCATTCTCTTCGCAGTAATATGTTCTCAATTCGGCAAGCGCTTTTTTCTCGATTCTGCTAACATAACTGCGGCTTATGCCGAGTATTTTAGCCACTTCCCGCTGTGTAAGCGGATGCGTACCAGAAAAGCCGTAACGGAACTCGATTATCTGGCGTTCGCGTCCTTTCAGCTTAGTCAGTATATGTCTTAACTGCTTTCGTGTCTCAACGATTTCCAAAAGCTCGGCTGGCGTCTCTTCATCGGACACAATATCCATAAACTCCAGCGGATTTCCGTCTTTATCGGTATTCAAAGCGTCGTTTAGGGACTGCTCACCCTGACGGCGCTTTTGGTTGCGGAAATACATAAAAATCTCGTTTTGTATGCATTTCCCCGCATATGTGGGTAGTTTGACGTGTTTGTCGGGGTTATATGTTGAAATGCCCTTTATAAGCCCGATAGTGCCTATTGAAATCAAATCGTCCTGATCCGATGCCGTGGTGTAGTATTTCTTTATTGTTACCTGCGAAAGCAGAGATTTTCCAAAGATTGATTTTTATATCTAACCACACAAGAAACAGACCGGTTATATCAAATTACAATCCTCCCACACTGCTATTTCAATACAATATCACTGCATGACAACGAATAGATAGATTAAAATAAATTTAATGAAGCTGAAAACTTGAGTTGCTCTAATCTGTTCAAAAAGAGCTGTTCATAATCACTGAAATCATGACCTCTCCGATAGATAAGCACATCCTTAAACTGCTTTCCCGGGCATCTTCTCTGAGCCAGCGCGTTACGTGTTAATACATCTTTGGGCATTGGGGATACCCACATAAATGTGTCCGGTACATGCGTCAACAAATCGTATTGGCTTCCTCTCTCATACACATATATTCGTTTTTTGTTTGTATTATCTTCTTTGTCGCCGTCTGTACGCCGTGGCATTGTAAAATCGTCATTAACGATTTCAATCATATTTTCTAAATCAAGAGACTCCAATGCGGGTTTATCGGCAAGTTTATTTTTAATGTTCATTACGACAACACCATCGGATGTCAATATCTCCCGGTATTCAAGCTCTTTTTCTTGGAGTAAGGATAGAAAATAGCTCCCGTATAATGTACGGTAACGGATTATTCCAAAATCGCACTCGTTTTTGCTAACGTTTTCAATAGCTTGAAATGAATTGGTCTCATAATAATTGATATAAAAATCATCTGATTCCAGTTCATTGACAAACGATGCAAACGCCTCGGCAATATAACTCGCGCGCGGAACAGACAGGCGAAATGAATTTTTCTTAGTGGGTGTATTTTGAAAATGCTGCTTCATATCCTCTAGCTGCACCAATATGTTTTTGGCGTATTCCATGAAGATACGTCCTTCGTCTGTAATTGAGGACACGCCCTTTGTAGTCCTGTTAAACAGAGATACGCCGACCATTGTCTCCAGTTCTTTAATTGCTTTACTTAAATTGGGCTGACTCATAAAAAGGTTCTCAGCGGCCTTGGAGATGGAGCCGGCTTTTTCAACCTCAACGGCATACTTTAGGTATTGCAGGTTCAAATTTCTCAGCTCCGTTCTTTTTTCGCGAGATGCTGCGACAGCAGTGAAAGAGAGCGAGCCATATTCTCGCTGTGGACAAAAACGCCCTCAGGCACAATCAAGTGAGTAGGCGCAAAATTCCATATCGCCATTATGCCACTGGAAACTAATAAGTCACAAATATCCTGAGCCGCCTTTGCCGGCACCGTAATAATGCCGATCCGTATGCTCCGCCGTCTGCAAAAATCAGGGAGTTCAGAAATGTGCATGATTGACTTTCCGTTTTTCTCAATACCGGCAATACCATCATCTGTATCGAAAGCCGCTAAAATCCTGACGCCGTACTCAGAAAACTCATCATAGGAGAGTAAGGCACGACCAAGCTTACCCGCCCCGACAAGTATGGCGTCATTTATATTATAATAGCCTAGGCAACAGCCGATTTGCTTCATCAGTTCCTGTACCGCGTATCCGGTTCGGGGTTTGCCTCCGCTCTCGCTTACGGCTGCTAAATCTTTCCGCACGACCACGTCATTCAGCTTCAATATCCCGGCAATCGTAGTGGACGAAATATTCTCCACTCCCTGCTCATACATCTTTACAAGCAGGGAATGGTAGTCTGGTAATCTCCTGAAGGTCTGAAACGGAACGGTTTTGACTAAATTCTCCATGAGACATATCCCCTTATCCCGCGATATACGCCATATTTTGATATTATTATATCTATATAGACGCGCAGGTGTCAATACCGTGATAAAACGTTTATTCGTATTCCACTACACTAGCCCATCGCGTCAGGAACTCACGCTCTTCCGGGTTGCCCTTGACAAGCTGGCTTGCCGCGACGATAGCGAGCCATTTTTGCACATATTGCTTGGCTGTATCGCTCTTTTGACAGAAGATATTCAGATACTTTTCAGCCTGTTTCTCACGGCCAGCCAGCATGCAGCGCAAATAAGTGCGCGCCGCGTCCGCGGAGGCATTGCCCTGCGTTGCGTGCGCCCAGTCAATAACATAGGCTGTATCTTCTGGTGTGATGATGACATTGCCGGGGGTGAAATCTCCGTGACAGAGCTTGGAGTGGCGCGGGAGCCCATTTAAGCGCGTGTGAAGTTCGTATCGGAATGTCGCCGGCAAACCGCATTTTGAAATCTTGGCGTGCATCTTATCAGTGTGGTGACGCAGCCGTTCGGCCTTGTTCTTGTGCATATCAAGCTGTATGTCCACAAACCGGCTGAAATATTCGTCCTCCCTATCCGGGTTTTCGTCCATAAGCTCAAGGAGCGTGACGCCCTCGATAAACTCGGTGGCAATCGCCCACTTTCCGTCAATGCGCTCCACATTGACAATGGCCGGAGCAGGAAAACCGGACTCATGAACAATTGCTAGATTCAGCGCTTCATTGAGGATATCCGGCGCCGAATAAGATTCATCAAAAAGCTTAATAGCCAAGTTACCCTCACGGTAAATCGTTTTTGTCGGCCTTTTCGCGATTATATTCTCCAACTTCATTTTACTTCCCCCCATAATAGGCATTCAGGTACATCTGCTTTATTTCGGAGAACAGCGGGTATCGGGGATTGGCTCCTGTGCATTGGTCATCAAAGGCATTTTCAACCATATCATCTAAACAGTCAAGGAAATCCTTTTCGTTCACGCCGTAATCACGAATGGTTTTCTTGATGCCAACGCTCTCTTTGAGCTGTTCCACAGCGTCCAGCAGCAGATCTAATTTTTCCTCGTCGATCTTGCCGCCCAGTCCCAGCGCGTCGGCGATCTGCGCATAACGTGAAAGGGCACGCGGGTGATCATATTGCGGGAATGACCCCATTTTAGCGGGAACTTCGGACGCGTTGAAACGGATTACCTCACCGATAAGCAGCGCGTTTGCTACGCCGTGCGGCAAATGATGGTACGCGCCCAATTTATGCGCCATGGAATGGCATACCCCAAGGAAAGCGTTAGCAAACGCCATGCCCGCCATTGTCGCGGCGTTGGCGATTTTTTCTCGGGCTTCGGGGTCGCAGGCGCCTTTTTCATAAGCACGCGGCAGATAAGCGAACAATGACTTCAACGCCCCAAGCGCCAGAGAGTCGGTATAATCGGTCGCCAGCATAGACGCATACGCTTCCAGTGCGTGCGTCACCGCGTCAATACCGCTCGCGGCTGTCAAGCTCTTGGGTGTGTGCATCATAAGGTCGGCGTCAACTATTGCCATGTCAGGCATAAGCTCGTAATCCGCCAACGGGTACTTGTTCCCTGTGGCTTCGTCGGTTATGACTGCGAAGGGCGTCACTTCGCTGCCGGTACCGGCCGTGGTCGGAATGGCGATGAAATACGCCTTTTCGCCAAGCTTGGGGAATCCGTAAACGCGTTTGCGTATATCCATAAAACGCATTGCCATATCCGCGAAGTCCGCTTCCGGGTGTTCGTACAGCAGCCACATGATTTTCGCGGCATCCATGGGGCTGCCGCCACCTATGGCGATTATGGCGTCCGGCTCGAATGCCGCCATCTGTTTTGCGCCATCGCGGGCGGATGCCAGCGTCGGGTCAGGTTCCACATTAAAGAAGGTCGTATGCATAAGTCCCATTTCGTCCAGCTTTCCGGTAACTGCTTTGGTAAAGCCGTTTTGATACAGAAATCTGTCTGTGACGATAAAAACGCGTTTCTTGTCAAGCACGGATTTCAGCTCATCAAGCGCGACTGGCAGGCATCCGCGCTTGAGGTAAATTTTTTCAGGCGCACGAAACCATAACATATTATCTCTCCTCTCGGCTACGATTTTTATATTCAGCAGATGTTTGATTCCGACGTTCTCGCTGACCGAGTTGCCTCCCCATGAGCCGCAGCCCAAGGTCAAGGACGGTTGGAGCTTGAAGTTGTACAAATCACCGATTCCGCCGTGTGAGGACGGTGTATTGAGAAGGATGCGGCATGCTTTCATGCGTTCGGTAAACCGTTCCAGCTTTTCCTTCGCCGTAAGTGGATTGAGATAAATGGACGCCGTATGTCCCAGCCCGCCGTCAAAAACCAGACGCTCCGCTTTTTTGAGCGCGTCTTCAAAGTCCTTTGCCTTATACATAGCCAACACGGGGGAAAGTTTCTCGTGGGCGAACTCCTCGCTCAATTCAACGCTTTCTACTTCGCCGATCAGGATTTTTGTCGTTTCGGGAACAGCTACGCCGGCGAGCGTGGCAATAGTATGCGCCGTTTGCCCGACGATCCTGGCGTTTAGAGAGCCGTTTATGATGATGGTTTTGCGGACCTTTTCAGTTTCCTCCAGACTTAGAATATGACATCCGCGCTTCCGGAACTCCTCTTTTACCTCGTTGTATAGAGAATCTATAACGATCACGGCCTGTTCTGAGGCGCAAATCATACCATTGTCAAAAGTTTTTGAATGTATGATTGAATTTACTGCCAGCAGTATGTCCGCCGTGTCGTCGATAATTGCCGGGACGTTGCCGGCGCCCACGCCGATGGCCGGCTTACCGCTGGAATAGGCCGCCTTAACCATACCGGCTCCTCCGGTTGCCAAGATTGTATCCGCTTCTTTCATTACCAAATTGGTCAGCTCTAAGTTAGGCGAGTCGATCCAGCCAATGATTCCTTCAGGCGCGCCGGCTTTAACGGCGGCTTCCAGCACGATTTTCGCTGCGGCGATTGTGCAGCCTTTTGCTCTTGGGTGTGGGCTGAAGATGATGCCGTTGCGTGTCTTGAGGGCGATCAGCGCCTTGAAGATAGCTGTTGATGTTGGGTTTGTGGTTGGGATGACCGCCGCTATCACTCCAACCGGCTCCGCGTATTTGCGGTAACCGCCCGTAGGATCATCCTCGATTAATCCACAGGTTTTAGCGTCCTTATAAGCGTTGTACACGTACTCGGCGGCGTAATGATTTTTAATGACCTTGTCTTCCGCGACACCCATACCCGTTTCTTCCGCCGCTAGTTTCGCCAATGATATGCGGGACCGGTTTGCCGCGGTTGCCGCCGCGCGAAAAATGACATCCACTTGTTCCTGCGTAAAGGCAGCAAACTGTTTTTGGGCTGCGCGTATATGCTCAAATGCGGCATTTAAGGACTCAACGCTGTTTACGGTTTCGTATTGATTGCTCACAGTAGATTTCCACTCCTCATTTCTCTAATCTTATTAATATTTTAATACATCTCCTTAAATATAGGAAATATAAATTCGGAATATAGATATATAAATATCGATATATATGTACTGATATATTCTGCGAACACCGTTTGTTAGCACTCTTTTTTAGCTTGTCTTACTCTGCGGTATCGTGAAATCTGCTCTGGCACGAATCTATGGATTTGGGTATATAAAAGCCAAAGTGAATATTAATTGCTCATTGCCGTGGTCTTTAAGGGGTTTACGGCAATCAGTATATCTATAAATTTCTATGTTGTTTATATAACGATAGCCGGGCTTGCGCTTTGGCTTAGCATTAACAGACTGTATCAGTCATAAATATATGAGGTGAGGACGGTGGGTCATTTGAAAGACATAGATAAAGATATAGTTGCTATATTATTGAATAGCGTTTTTAATAATGGGTTAATTTCAGAGATGACCTACCGTAATTCGTTGAACCATCTTCGCGCCTTTGACAGCTCTCTTTTGAACTCATATAGTAGTTTGCAGCAAAAAAATTTAAAGGAGTGCTTAATAGATGAATATACGAAAAGTCAGGGATGAATTATACAAGGGGCAAGCATTTTACACAATGCCGCTTAGAGTAACATTTTATGCCCGTGTTTCCACAGAGAAATATGAACAGGCAAGCAGCCTAGAAAATCAGGTTGACTATTTTACAGACTACATACAAAAAAACGCAAACTGGACTTTTGTAAACGGCTATATTGATGAAGGGATCAGCGGTACCAGCACGTTGAAACGGGATAGTTTTATTCGTATGATAGCCGACGCGAAAGCCGGATTATTTGATTTTATTATTACCAAAGAAATATCACGTTTTTCCCGCAGTACGCTTGATTCTATCCACTACACTCAGGAACTTCTTAATATGGGAGTAGGCGTATTTTTCCAGAATGACAATATCAATACACTGGATACAGACAGCGAATTTCGGCTTGTTGTTATGGCGGGTGTAGCACAGGATGAAGTGCGTAAGCTCTCCGAACGCTTGAAATTCGGATTCCGCCAATCCATTAAAAATGGGCGGGTATTAGGTAATAATAGCTTATATGGATACAATAAAGAAAACTGCAAGCTTACCGTTAATGAGGAAGAAGCCGAGGTTGTACGACTTATTTTCGATTTATATGCAGGCAGACGTATGGGCTTGCGTAAACTCTCTCAATACTTGTACGATACCAAAGGGATAACAAGCAGCCAAGGCAACGCATTTAATACCACTACCATTAAAAACATGATTTTAAACCCTAAATACAAAGGTTACTATTGCGCTAACAAATCTAAATCCATTGATTATAAAAGTAAAAAGAGCGTTAAAACAGATGAGAGCGAATGGATCGTATATAAGGATGAAAACGTCCCTGCGATTGTAAGCGAAGATATATGGGATAAAGCAAACGCCTTGCTGAAAACACGCGGTAAAGCACTCCGCGAGAGCGGCGCTGAATATCATAATTGCTATCCTTACAGTGGCAAACTGATTTGTGCGGAACACAATACATCCTTTCATCGACAGGTTTTGAAGTCATCAAAAGGCGAAAAGGAAATCTGGCAATGCAAGACATATCGTACTAAAGGGTTAGATGGATGTTCAGCTCCCCAGCTTCGCAGTTCAGAGCTCGATGCTGTGATGGCCGCCATATTTACTGAAATATATCAAGACAAGGATAGCTTTGTGGATCAGACTTTGGCTCTTATAGAGAATACGCCGGATGAGAAAAATTATCAATCGGATATTACAAAACTGCAAAATGAAATTGACAGCATATCAATCAAAAAAGACAAGTTGCTTGATATGGCTGTTGAGGGTGCTCTTACGAATCAAGAGTTCAAAGCTCGTAACGATAAATTTAATGAGCAGATAGAGCGGCTTAAAAATAAAATACGGATTTTGACTGAAGAACAAAATAAGAGCAAAGTAATTAACGATAATCTCGCGGCAATTAAAAAAGCCATTGAACAAGAGCTTAACTTTGAAAACGGTATTAACTCCGAGCTTGTATCATGCGTTCTTTATAGAATTGTCGTCCACAACACAGGCGATAGGCAGAAAATTAAACTTGAAATCCACTTGAAAGCGGGTAATATCATACCCTTTGAGTATGATCGAAGAGACCTGTCATTTTGTAGTAACTTTTCTTTATCACATGTGCAACCAGACGGAGATTATGCTCGATCAGCAAGTCACGCGCGGACATGTCGCCATCACGCATACGCTGTAATGCCTCTTTTTCAGCCTCGGGTGTCAGCGGCGGAGGGAATGAGCCCGAGCGCCCCGAAAGCCTTAGCGCAACAGCAAAACTCTGCAATAACAGTGCAATTCCCAGTGAAAGCATAAAAGAATCTCCCCTTTAGGGGAGTATATGCGTGGCGGGTTTTGTCCTACCACCCATGTGTAACCATATCCACGCGACCGTCCGGCAAAAATATTACGCCCTCGGCTTCTAAAAGCATACGCCGCATTTCGGAGTGTGTGCCACCTGTGACAGAACCGTCCGCCATGACTACGCGCTGCCATGGCAGACCCTCAGGACAAAAACGCATGGCCCTGCCGACCTCGCGCGCCGCGCGGGGTCGTCCCAACATACGGGCGATGTGTCCGTATGATGTCACCTTACCATACGGGATTTGCTCTACAATTGAATATACCTGCTTAAAAAACGAGTTCATTTTTTACAGCCCCTAAACATTATATTTCGCCACAAATAAATACCTAAAGGAATGGCTATGCCATAGTCAACGAGCGTTTGAGGCCATGCTTACCCTTTCACCGCTCCGGCCGCAATGCCCTTTATAATATATTTCTGACAGGAAAAATAAAAAATAATGATAGGAATGACCGCAAACACCAGACAGGCCATAATAGCGCCCATGTCAACCCGGCCATAGCTTCCTCTCATGCTTTGTATTAGTATGGGGATGGTTGTATATTTAGTTCTATCCAATACAAGGTAGGGAAGCAGATAGTCGTTCCATATCCACATGGTTTGGAGAATCCCGACCGTGACAAGCGTTGGCTGCATCATAGGAAAGATAATGTTAAAGAATGTACGAATTGGGTTGCAGCCGTCAACACTTGCAGCCTCCTCGATTTCCAGCGGGATGCCCTTTACAAAACCGCAAAACAAAAACGTCGCCAACCCCGCGCCAAAGCCCAAATAGACGAGGATAATCCCGTGCGGGTTAGACAGTTTTAAGATGTCGGCTGTTTTTGACAAGGTAAACATAACCATCTGAAAAGGCACTACCATTGAAAATACGCACAGCATAAATAAGGTTCTGGTAAACTTGTTTTGCACACGCGTTATGTACCATGCAAACATAGAGGTAAACAACAGTATCACCAACGTAGAAGTGACGGTTATGTACACGCTCCAACCTACGCCAGAGAGAAAGCCGTAATTTTCTATACCGGACATATAGTTTTCCAAGCCTACCCATGTATCCGCATTTGGAAGCGAAAAAGGTCCTAAGCTGATATAGATTCTGGCTTTAAACGAGTTTGCCAAGATAAGCAAAAGCGGAACGATATAAATCAGCGACACTACGCCAAGGAAAACAGAAAAAATCCCATGTATGATTGCTTTTCGCTTATTCACTATTGCTGTACCTCCTTTTGCCGGGTGATCCTAAGTTGAATCAATCCGATCCCCACCACAAGTACAAAGAAAAGTACGGCCTTGGCCTGAGCAATTCCCTCGAAGCCAACACGGCTGTAAAAAGTGTTATATATGTTCAGCGCCAGCATTTCCGTGCGGCGCGCCGGTTCTCCGCCCGTGAGGGCCAGGTTCTGGTCAAAGAGTTTGAATCCGTTTGTCACCGTGAGGAAGGTGCAGATGGTAATGGCCGGCATACACATTGGAATGGTAACATTCCTCACACGATCCCAGAGGCTCGCACCGTCTATGTCGGCAGCCTCATTCAATTCGGGAGGTATGGCTTGCAGGCCGGCGATGTAGATTATCATCATATAACCGATCTGCTGCCAGCTTACGAGAATTATAAGTCCCCAAAAGCCGTACACCTCATTAACGCTCATCGGAAGAAGCTCATAGCGCGCGAGAATACCGTCAAATATAAGCTTCCAGATATAACCAAGCACAATGCCGCCAATAAGATTAGGCATAAAAAAGATCGTACGGAACACATTTGTACCGCGCAGCTTCTGTGTCAGCGCCAACGCTAGGGCAAAGGCCAACACGTTGATGGTTATCAGCGATGCCGCGGCAAACAACGTGGTAAATCCCAGTGAATAAATAAAGTCCGGCTCCGCTAATATCTGCCGGTAGTTTTTAAGACCCACAAAGACTCCGTCCGTTACAGTTCTAAACTCATTGAAAGACAGCCAAATTCCCATTATAAACGGAACGATAAACCCAATGATAAAGGCAGCAAACGTCGGCAGTACAAAAATCGGCCAATAGCGTTTCAGAGACTTTTCCAAGAACACACCCTCCACCTTTGATATATTTTAAGAAAAGAACAGAATACTCCCCCGCCTTTATGGGCGGGGGAGTTCCTACATTATTCAGCAGATACTTTCGCAGCTTCGCTTGCCCAACCGTCAACAAACGCAGTGACCACAGCGTCCCAGTCGGCGGTTCCGGCTGCATAAGCGGTAAGCGCGGAACCGAGGTCGTTTTTCCAAGCCTCACTCGGCATTGTGGGGAAGTTCCAGGAAACAGGGGTCTTGCCTTTGGCTACATAGTCATTGGCAACATTTACCAGTGGATTATCAGCGGGTTTGTTTCTTTTGAAAGGAATGGTAAAGCCCATGTCGCCGCACAGGGCGTTAACGCCCGTATCGGAGGTAACGACCCAATACAGGAAATCAAGCGTAGCCTTAATATCCGCTTCAGAAGCATTTTTATTTACGCACCAATAGTTTTCAGTTCCGGTGCATAATCCTTGGTTTTCCTCATCTTTTGCGCCGATATAGATAGGCAGCATTCCCAGATTATCATCGCCAAGCCCTTTAATATCGCCGTAGGCCCATGTACCGTTTTGATAGAACACGGCTTGCCCCGATACAAACTCGGCAACCGAATCATCGCCGGTCTTGGTTATCAACTGTGTCGGTGCGACGGTTGAGTTGTTGATATACAAATCCCATATATTCCTGTAGTTATCTAAATAAGTGCCTTTAATTGCATTGGTGGTTCCGATACCGTCCGCTTTGTACTCATAGTAGATGGGCAGATTGGCCAGATGTGTCTTGAAACGCCAGTCGGATGAACTGTCCATGCCGGCAGAGGTAAACGCGCTGAAACCCAACTCGTCTTTGCGGGAGGTGATATCCTCGCAGATACGCTTCAAATCGGCGAAATTGTTTATGTCGTCAGCCGTATAGCCGGCCTGTTCCAGCAGAGCCTTGTTGTAAATAATACCATAAGTTTCGATAACATAACCTATGCCCGCAATCTCGTTTCCGTTTTTGAGGGCAAAATCCTGGGAGGAAAGCTCGTTTAATACCTTTGAGCCTGTAAGGTCATAGCAGTAATCCTTCCACGAAGCAAGCCCTACAGGACCGTTGACTTGAAACAAGGTTGGAGCCTTGGTCTTGGCGATTTCGCTTTTCAGTGTGGTTTCATATTGGCCGGAGGCTGCGGTAAGGATGGTGACCTCAATACCGGTTTCCGCCTTATAGGCTTCTGCAAGATTTTTCCAGTCCCCATCCGCCTCGGGCTTAAAGTTCAAGTAGTACACGGATCCGCCCGAATCGGCGGATGGCTTGCTGGTTGTGTTGCAGGCCGCAAACAATACTAGTATCAGCATACCGGACAGTATCAGCGCAATAGTTTTTTTCATGGTTCTATCCTCCTAATTCTATATTGTCGCTTTACGCCTATTATACATAGACGTATAGCATCTATAAGAATATCACATATTACTAATTTTGTCTATATCAATTTTATTATTTCAATTATCTTAAAGAAATAACATATGATTAAAATACCATATATGCTATGGAAAAACAAGCAACTATAGTATATCCCGCATAATCATCTTCATTCCCGCCGATACTATCAAAAACACGAAAGGATAAACCCTTATGGATAACAAAGATAAAAATACCAATGACCCCAAGTTTGACCACCTAAACTTAGATATGACCAACGCGGCATCTACTAATGACTTTACTGGTCTTATACCCTCTAACCCGCAATCCGAAGATGAGCTGGACTCATACAAAGATATATACAATTTCGGTAACGTACCCGATACAATCACAAAAGATAAAGCAGGTGACGATTATGAGATATAAGAAATACGCCGCTGTACTTTTGGCGGCAGTCCTCACAATAAACATTGCGGCCCTGGCAGCGGGCAGCAACTGGGGACTCAGCTTTAAGGCAAAAGGTCAAAGCCCGACGGGTAACGCTTCCTCAGAGTATCTGAAGAAATACGACGCATTTTATCTGGGCGACACAAGCAAAAAAGTCATTTATCTGACTTTTGACGCGGGATATGAGAGCGGCCACACCGCCCCGATTTTGGACACGCTTAAAAAGCACGGGGTCAGCGCGACATTTTTCCTGGTGGGACACTATATGACGACTGCACCCGATCTCGTTAAGAGAATGGTTAACGAGGGTCACACTGTGGGTAACCACAGCCATAGCCACCCCGACATGTCCGCTGCTGATGCGGCGACTTTTAAAAAAGAACTAGAGCTGCTGGAAACTCTCTTTAAAGAGACAACGGGACAAGAAATAGCTCGCTTTTACCGTCCGCCGCAAGGGAAGTACAGTGAGCATAATCTTGAACAGGCTAAGCAGCTAGGCTATAAAACAGTGTTCTGGAGCCTTGCTTACGCCGACTGGATGAAGGATAAGCAGCCTACAAGAGAGCAGGCGTTTGATAAACTTCTCCCTCGAATACACCCCGGAGCGATAGTTTTATTGCACAACACATCGCAGACAAACGCTGAGATACTGGACGAACTGCTAACCAAATGGAAAGAGGACGGGTACAGTTTTGGGCGATTGGATGAAATAACGTAGGGGCGGCCTTTGGCCATCTGCGGGCGATTGATAATCGCCCCTACATATTATCTAAGAGGGTGCGTTATGCGCCCTCTTTATCATATTTTAGAATATCGCCTAATCCATACATAACCCTCCTGATATAGATAATGATACGCCTCTATCTTTCAAACAGATAGTCAAGTGACACATTCAATATCTTTGAAATTCCGTCTATTTCAATATCGTTGATTGTTCTTTCTCCATTTTCAATGCGTGAAATAGATCCACGGCAAACATAGACTGTAATAGTCTCAAGTTTAATAGACAATTCTTTCTGGCTTAATCCGGCGGCTATACGAGCTTCCCTTACCCTTTTGCCAATGATATTTGTCTGTTCGCTTTCAATAATTCTTGCCAAAGTATACACCTCCCTATAGTAAAAATAAACAGAACTTTTGCCATCATCATCGAAGTCAAATGTTTTGATTATAAGCTAAGAAAAAATCGAAAGGGCTACTTTGCGCTTGAATATCTTTACATTGAGGGATATGGATACGTAGTTATAACACAGTACAGCCGGAGTATGCCGATTGAACTAAAAATAGCCGCCAATGTCCCATACGGCAGTTGGTTCAAAGACAAAAGACAAGTTGAAGCCGAAACGCGTTATCAGCAGAAACCTGCCCTTAGCACTGCGGCGAACAATTGCGATTAGCAGGCGATAGCAATCGCCTCTACATATATAACCCCCCGCAAACATATTGTATTGCGGGAGGCGATTATATGGCATTGTTCTCAGGAGTCAGTAAAATGTCGGCATGTGAAATACTTGCGCTGATAAACGCGTTAGCAGTCGCTTTATCTGACGATTTAAGCAACGAGGATATAAATGCGCTGGGAAATCTCATCGTGTCAATAGGCAGCGTTATGCTGACGATTGGGGCATTGACGGATGAAGAACAATCCACCCCGCCCTGCGGGTGGCACCCATCGAAAAAGCCCGCGCCGCCTGCGGATGATACACTGCCAAGTTGAGATTGTTGGGTTAACGGCACAAGCCATATTTGATGCGGTGTGTTGGTGTTGTGGTACAGGCTTAAGTAGGAGACGATGTCCAAATCGTCCCCTAATTTATTGCACACAAAATATTTTCAATTACCTATTGACAAACGGCGAATAATTGAGTATACTGTAAAAGCCGTGTAAGGAGCAAGGGAGCATAGCTCAGCTGGGAGAGCACATGCTTTACACGCATGGGGTCGCAGGTTCGAGCCCTGCTGTTCCCACCATTACTGTTTTTTATTTGGCCCCGTAGTTCAGTTGGTTAGAACGCTAGCCTGTCACGCTAGAGGCCGACGGTTCGAGTCCGTTCGGGGTCGCCAATAATTCGTCTCTGTAGCTCAGTTGGTAGAGCAGAGGACTGAAAAGCGTAATGCCAGTTATTGCCATTTTCATGGTAAGCAAAAGGCAAGAATTTTTTTGAGAACACTTAGGACAAGCAGTGAGATTTCAACTGCTTGTCCGTTTTTGTTGTTTCGACAAATAAACAAATTCGGAACAGATGATTTTTTGAAAAAGTGGAGCAGGAAATAAATAATCCTCGGTTCTAACTTCTTTACTGTACACCCGATGAATAAAATTTATTTATGAGGTGACTACAATGAAAAAGATGTTTACCAGCTTTGGCAATCAAGCCGTAACCGCACATGATACCATAGACGATTTCATCAATGCCAAGAGGGGCAGAAAAGCCGATTATACTATACGGTGGTACGAGCAAAGATTAAGTGCCTTTCTTGCGTATCTGAAAGAACAGGAAGAAATAACAGATGTATGCGAGATAAAAAGATCAGTCGTTGACCGATACATGAATTTCAAACGAGAAAAAAATCCCGAACTTAGCAATCAGACCTTGAATAACCATTTAAGAGCCATAAGAGCCTTTATTAACTATTGTGTTGACGAGGGCTATATCAAGCCTTTCAAGATTGAACTTTACCCCTCAACGAGAGTACCTAGAAAACCATACACAGAAGAAGAACAGGAACTTTTACTTAAAAAACCTGACCTGAATAAATGTAGCTTTACCGATTACCGGAACTGGGTTATAGTATGTCATTTCCTTGCGAGTGGCAACCGTTCAAGAACAGTAAGGCATATACAAATCAAGCATATTGATTTAGATAAACGGAGGATAACCTTAGAGACCACGAAAAACAATGAGGTTCTTTACATGCCTATTAGTGATACCTACTACCCTATATTAAGGGACTACCTCAAAGTTCGCAAGGGAAGCCCTGACGATTATTTGTTCTGTAACCAGTACGGGCAGTTACTCACAGACAACGGACTACGGGCTATTATGCGTAAGTATAATAATAATCGGGGTGTAGAAACAACCAGTCTGCATAGATATAGAAATACTTTCGCCGAAACTTGGATAATGAGTAACGGCAGTCCAAAAAAACTACAATATGCCTTAGGACATAAAACACCGCATATGGTTGACGAGTATGTTTCAATATATGGGAAAGAATTAAGTCAAGAGTTTAACGATTTTTCCCCGCTCTCAAAACAAAAAGATAAGTTAGCAGTTAAAAAGAAAATACGGCTTTGATAAAACGTCAAGGCGGTTGGATTAAATCTAACCGCCTATAATACACCCACTACATGTTTCATTTTCTTCTTTCCATTTATCAGTAAGAATTTGAATACACCTGTCAAGTTCCCGTTCCGTCAGTAATTCTCTTTTATATAACTCGTTTATGTTCGTAAGTGGCATGTTTGCGGTTAAACTATATTCCCTTATAAGTCTCCCGTCTCCATATATGTATATTGTCGCGCCTCCCGTACCTGAACCGTCTACATGCCCCAACACTGCACTTGCTCTTTTATGCTTGCCATTCAAATTGTATATAGAATAGTATTCATCATTAGTCCACGCTGTCCTCCAATAACATCCGTTTACAAATCTTTGCCCTGCCATATTAAATGATTCTCTGCCACCACTTCTAATGCTTGAGATTTCAGTATAGCCAAAACTCTGATATGCCGGCACTACATCAAACATATACTGCGTACTGCCGGGACGTGATCCGATATACACTGTACTTGTTGCGCCGTCCCATTCGCCAGTTGTTCCGAATGCGTCAATTATGGCTTTCACAGGTAAATACGTTGCGCCGTCTATGATAAATGGCTCAACAACTCTGCCGTTAGCGTCTCTTGGAGTGATAAGTTCGCCATTCACGACAAGTTTAATGTTGTTAAAATATGCGTTGAGTGTCCTGTTAGTTCCAGTGGCGAATACGGGGATAATGGTAGTGCCGATAATTGCCATAATTAACATACCTAGAATAATGTACCGTGCCTTACTGACTTTTTGCATTGAAATAATGCTCCTCTCTTGAAATAATATAGTATGTCTCAAAAGGTACACCTTTTGAGACGCACAACAAAATTCACAGAAAAAGAGGACAAACCCCTTGCAATTGCTAGTTTGAGCAACATAATTAACGAATACGAGAAAAAGAGCTATTTCGACAAAGAA
>Ga0123353_10001476_pt1 | contig 28804 bp, 22 predicted proteins | sample TergutLab28metaG_3_FD_92763 | JGI IMG/M metagenome (GOLD analysis project Ga0123353, IMG submission 92763) | Labiotermes labralis P3 segment gut microbial communities from Petit-Saut dam, French Guiana - Lab288 P3 | ecosystem: Host-associated > Arthropoda: Insects > Digestive system > Gut ...
AATAGTGTAACTTTAGCAAGGACGATATAGCTCCCTGATGATGGTCCTAGGACCGAAACATGTCGGAGCGTTTTTAATGTTTTAATGTGTAAATTTTACAAATTTATAGAAGTGCAGTGGTTGGTAAAATAATTGAGTGACTTGACAACATGTACAGTATAACAACGAAAATAAATGAAGTATATCTTCGCTCATTCTTTAACTACGCAATAAATATAATTTTTGCAAGCTGCACGGGCTGGCTGCTTTACTCCCAGGAAAGAACCCAGTGAATAAGAGTCTTTAAGAGTCTGGATGATGTAGCTAGCTGTGTTCTTTATTTTTCATCAGTCAGTACATTCTGGCATGTGTTCTACTGCCAGCTGAAGTACTGAGTGTTCACAAAATCTGACAGGTTTCTGGGTATCCATTCCCGCAATAAACTTTGGAAATTCAATGTGATGTGGCTTCCATTTCAAAGCAGAGTTTTATTGCTGACTTACAAACAGCAGGCTTGGTGTTCAGTGAGAAGGTATGATAGCACATATAGAAGGGGCCAAAAGTTGCTTCGCACCTTTGCAGCATTCATCAGGACACATCCCTCAGACTGAATTGTTAATGCATTTTTTCAAAAAGATAAAGCATGTATGTGCATCTGTACAAGCACATGGGTGGCCCTTTCTAACATTTGTCTAACTACAGTAAATATGACAAATGTATTCTATTGTAAAATATCGGAATATGCTGTGGGGGCAGGGATGGGATTGATCTGGCTCAGGATAGGGGCAGGTGGTGGGCACTTGTGAATGCAGTAATGAACCTTCGGGTTCCATAAAATGTGAGGAATTTCTTAATTAGTTGAGAGCTGGTTTGCTCTGCTACATGGAGTAAGAATTATCCTAATATGCGCTTTGTCCACAGTAGGTACAGTTACTTTTGACTCACCCTGTGTAAGAGGTGTAGGCAGTTGACAAACTTGTTTCACATAGAGCACATAGTATTTAGACTAACTGAAGGAAGGTGAGAGTTACTAATAGTCAGTGTTTATCTTTTCTGGGTATTGGACTGTTACACACATCTCCCTTCACCACTGCTAGAATGTTTGAGTTACAATGAACTAAACCCAAAATGTCTTTATACTGATATAAAAACAAAAAAAAAGTTTTTAATTTTATTTAGTTGTTATTTGTCTCAAATTTCTTGATCAGAAATGCCTTCTTCAATTATTTTTTAATTGCGAGAACTCTTGTGGGTTTTCTGGCCCTTCATATTCACTAAAAAATATAATATTTGATAGCCATGCTGGTTTGGTTAGCACTGTCTTGTATTGAAGTCTGCTTCTTTACTGAGAACAGCCATATAAGCTTGACAAAGAGAGAGCTATAACAGCCACAACTGCATGCTCTCAGGATAGCCAGATTATATCATGTGTGACCTCCCTAAGTAAAACCAGGGCTTCAAACCCAAAACATAAGTAGAACAAACTGAAGTGATTGCATCTTCTACAAATTTGTTTTAGGTATGTAGGAACTAGCAATACTTACTGCATTTTTTAAGACACATGGAACTGTCTCCATCTTACTTTACACAAAATTTCAATGGCTAGTGAAAAGCATGTCATACATGGAGGCTGACTCTTGCCATTTAAAACCCAGTGCTGTAAGGTTAAGTTACTTCAGTATTGAATTTCTTCTTCCTGCCCAGAAACACTTGATTTTAAGCTCTGTGTAATGTAGTAAGCTGTTTTGTTGCATAGATACAATGATTCATATTTGGAATATCTTTCTATGGTTTGTCCCTTTTTTTTATACTGTGTAATACAGGTAGTGGTTATTTAAATGTACATTCTTTGCTGCATGTAAATCTATTCTAGTTATATTTCAAAGTAAAGTAGAGAGTCTTAAGTAGGAATGTGAAAGTACATACTGAATTTTATTAATCCACACAGTGCAGTGCACGTTTCTGTAGTGTACACGGTGGTTGTGTAGTTGCAGGAAACTTGAATTTTGTAGCTGAGTGTAGATGTATTTTTGATGGCACAGTATTGACTCTCATTCCCATTTCCTGTCCCTTTGTCCTCAGCTTCTGGATCAAGCTGCTCCTGGCCAGGTCGCAGGATTGGTCCGTTCTGAACACCAGCACAAAGAGTAACTATTTATTTTTTTATTTTATTATTAATTTAGTATTAATTCATATTGTTCCCAAAGGGTGTGGGATATTTTTGTAGGTGCTTCACTCCACAGTATTCATATTTTTACATGGCATGTGTGTATGGCTTTTCAGCTTCACTTATTATGTTTGCACCTGTTCATTGCATACACAAATGAAAAGGGAAGTTAACATACTGACAGTACTTCAGCAATTGCAGCTACAGTATGTTTCTTTAATCCCTGGCTTCATATGTGATAAAAGCTCCTGCAATAGCTGTTATGCCGAGACTGGAGATTACAGGTATGGTTTTGTATCAGTATTGTTAGGTCTGTGTGGAAAAATGCTTTGGGTTAGCATAGTTAGTATAGTGAGTTCCTGTGGGCTGGACAGTTCAGGGTTTGAACCCTGATGAGAACAAGATTTTCCACACCTGTCCAGAGTGGCCCTGGGGCCCATTAAGTCTCCTGTGCAGTGGGTACCAGGCCTCTTTGTCAGGCTAATGCCTCTGCTCCTGCTCTGTGCTTTCATGACATGCAGGGTGACCTTCATCCTATTTTTTTACCAAATGGAAAACTTGTGTTATTGAAGGACTGTTAAAATACAACATGTATGCACAGTTGAGGGCTGTTATTTATAAAAGGAATCTAGCAGTGCAATTTCAAGTAAGCGTTTGTTTTTGTAGGTCTTAATTGTATTTTGATTATGGGTTATCTGTTGACATGTCAGCAATGAAAAGAGTTGAATGCGAAGTACATGCTGTAAAAGAGTTGCAACTGCATCTGAAGACCACTGAAATGGTCTCACATGGGGGAGGTGATGTGGTGAAATAGTTGTTACAAACCATAAACAGAGCTGCTGCTAATGGAAAATTTTTGCCTTTTATTTAATCATGTAACTGCTCCAGTCTGAGGTGCCAGCACAATATCTGCCACTGTTTTCACGTGAATGAATGTGGAATGTTCAATAAGGAAGGTTCGCTATAACATAAATATTAAATCATATGTAATTAAAATGTTACATGTATTATATTTATTCCATTGAACTATAATTTTTCATAATCATCTCTAAGCACGTTGATGAATGCCAACTTGGCATGAGTTTAAAAATTCCATTGTGGTTGAAATGATATTCTTGTGTATGGAACCATTCATGAACAGCTACATACAATTAGTTGTTGTTGTAGAATATTGACCACTTAAGTGTTGTACCAGCAGCCAAAATAAATGACCTGTTCCAAGGTGTGATTATTATTATTATTGTAGTCATTTAACTAAGAATTTTGAGCCATTGAAGTGCCACTTTGGATGTTGCCAGTTCCACAGTAATGGTGAAGTGTAAAGGCTGTTGGTGAATTGTTGTGAACATGGCTAATAATGAGTGGGGGGGAGGCAGAATTTACAATTTACAGTGCCTCTCTCTCTTTATGAACACGTGCCTCATGCTTCTATCTCTAGGTCACCCAAATAATCATTTATAAAATGTTTGTTTTTTTATTTGCCTGCCTTTGCACCCCCCAATTTACAGAATGTGTTTGTGAATACAAGATCCAGATTTCTACTGTGATGGAAGTTTTTAAACTTGTGCCATAGATTAGCCAAATGCTTCAGGGTGTTCTGGAATTATATATAATAGTGATGCAACTGCACTGTAAAAGATGAGATACATTTAAAATTGTAATGGCATCTCACTTAAATTTTTATGACCTAGGAGACCATGCTTATTGAACGGCCTTGTATCTTCAAACTGTTTTGCATAATGTGAAGGGAGTTTTTTTTTGTCTCTTGGTACTTTGAAGGGTGGTTTATTCCATGGTATTGTCAGTAACTTGGGACTGTGTAGGGTTGAGTGGTAGGTTGATTAATGAATAATGAATTTTGGATTCAGAAGAAAATGGTCTTGGCCCCAAGATACTTAACCTGACTGGTATGGAGGGACTGAGGAAAACCACAAACCTAGAACATTGCAACTAAACAGTTTGTTTTGTATGGTAGTGAAAGCCTCCCCCCCACTGGATGAAGTTATGAGGTTCTTTTCGCTTAAAGGGACAGAAATGTTCCCACAGAAGTCATGAGAAAGCAGAATATGTTGATTGTGAGTAAAGGCACTTCCATGGCTTGGAAATCCATCATGCTAGCAGTAATTTTGAAGAGCTTTGCAAAATGTGCCTTTGGCGCTGCTAGCTCAGTCAACAACAGTGATGACAAAGAATACGAATATGTGGAACTGCAACGCCATATTGATTTCCCAAGTGCTCTTGTTAAGATTCTTGGTGTCAACAAATCATCCTCTACCACTGACAATCGAGGCCTTGGCTTGGTTAATGTGATAGGCAGGGAAGACAAAACTGAGGAAACATGGCCGCTCCCCTCATTCATTTCTCTCACAGAGATGCCCTAATGGCATTGTTGGTACTGGACTTAATGACAAGTTTATGTGACACAGGCGACAAAGTTATTTAAGCCATGGATAAACTGCAAATTTCTGTGTCTACGGTATATAAAAACAGTCAAACGAATTTTAGGTGACTTCTGTTTTAGGAGTGGGCTGGGTAGTGTAGTCGGTATAGCGACTGGCTACGGGCTGAATGGTCCGGGTATCAAATTCCGGTGGGGGCGAGATTTTCCACACCTGTCCAGACCGGCCTTGGAGCCCACCCAGCCTCTTATACAATGGGTACCAGGTCTTTCCTGGGGGTGGAGGCGGCCGGTGCGTGGGGCTGACCCCCCCCACCCCCGTCTAGTGTCGAGGTCCTAGAAAGAGTAGAGCTGTACCTCTACTCACCCTAAGGGTCTTCATGGCCTATAAAAAGGGTGAAACCTGTTTTAAGAAACAATGATCACAGAACTGAGTGTGACATGTGAAGATTTCTAGTGGGCTTGTTTCCTATATGTAAAATGTATTATATTGCATTGTAGGCATATAAAGAGCAAATGAGTTTGTAATGATGCTACTACATAAAAGAAACATAGGTTACATAGTCACTCTGGGGTATGATTGAACCTTATAGCAGTTAAGTGTTCATTGGAAATACCGGATCCTTCAGATTTGTCCCTGAGCACCTTGAATGAATGAGGTTTTACAGTATTTTCTTTGTAATGTTCCTAAGGTATATAAGGTTTGTATTGACTACAGTACTCTTGAACTGAATAATCTTTCAAATTTGTGAGTTGCCTCCCCCCAAACCACAGGTGATATGAACTGCATGGAAATTACTATCCACATTAACTTTATGCAAAAAGCTTGTATGATATACAGAACGTACCATTAGTGAGTAGTTGTACATTTCAATATTACTCTCTTGTATACTTGTATACTGTTCATTTTTGGTATTTTAATTTTTTAGTTACTCTGAACTGCAGTGTTAATTCAACCGCCTATGGTAATTACATGTTATGGTTGTTTTGTTTTGTTTAGTGACAGCAGTGGCAGCGAGCCGGACGATGTCGATACAACGGTTCTGGCTCGAGGTTATCGTTTCCTAGGACGAGTGTTGCGAGCATCTCTTCCCATACAGGCACTCATGTTGCTTCTCCTGGGAGTGGCAGCCCTCGTTCCGACAGGGGAGGAAGACTACTCCTGCATTCTGAGCAACAACTTTGCTCGCAGCCTCGAGCCTATGTTACGTTATCCAAATGGCCCACCTCCTATATAAAGTTGAGTACTTGCAATATTTATGGTCACACTCCCATATTGAATAACATTTATATTTGTCAAAAATCTCAGGAATTTTCAAGTCTAGTTCTTACCAGGAATCAGTCTGCTCATAGTAACACATACCAGCAAGAACTTTGGTTTCAGCAGAGTACATATTTACATATAGTTTGGAGGAAGTACATAAGTTCCAAGCAACATTGCTGTGAAAACAAAACAAATTCCAAATTGGACCAGTACATGCATTAATTTTGTTTCATTAAGGAAGGAACTGCAATTCAGTCTGAAGAATGAATACTTACGTTCACACTTTCTCACTTGTTTTTTAACCAAGCCTGACTTACATAGCTAGAGTGCGTTCTGGCTGTATAACCTGTGATGTCTACAGTCTGGAAATTGCAGATCTTACTAAAGGGCATTCACATTTCTTTACAAGACTACGCTAATACTAATTGAAGATTACTACCTCTGTGATAACTTCTGCTTGATTTTCCAACTGGAAGTATCAAATGTAATTTTGAGACAATTATGTAAGGAGTGTTTGAGTACAGAAAATTAACTTAATACATGAGTTGTGAAAGAGTACTTAACTTATCAACATGTTGCAGACTGTAGTCGTCAACTTAAATGTTGACAGAGGAGATGAAACATAAACTTACACCGTGATAAACCATTTCCTGTATGCATTTATGTTACACTAAGATTTCCAAATAGGTTTATGAACTTATTTTTAATCCATAATGTTATGAACCTTCTTCTTTGCATACCATGTGGCTCTGATGGTCAGCAGCCTTGCTTCACCTTATGTGGTTTAGAAAGGCTGTTGGTTATGCCCAAAAACATGTGTTATGCTTATTATCTGAAGTAGCCACACAAGTTTCCAAGAAAGTAAAAGACCATCTATTTATAGGTGGCAAACATTGTATGGATACCAAGAGAGTGAAGGGGCACGAGTGATATTTTTAAGTGTTAAGAATGCATTATATTGTACGGAAGTATGTATATATGACACAGTGACAAAAGACGTGCAACATAGATTTTTAAATATTATGTGTAAATTTAATAAATTGTGAAATTTCTTCGCTTAATAATGGTAATCTCTGTCTATATGAGGGGAAATTGTTAAACAGGTTTAATTTTTTTAAGCTTCAGGTAACACACAAAGAAGGATGACCGTGTTCCAGATTGGTTTATAGTCCGAAGTAACATGCATTCAAATCTCCAAAGGACAGAGGAGTGGAACACTGTGTCCATTAAGGGATTTGTAATGCCCTGTTCTTCAAATCACCTTTGTCATTTAATCTTGTGTAGTCACAGACTTATATTCCATGGAAGCTCTCCAGCATGGGATATGCCAGTTTTGTGGCTATATGAGAAGTTGAAAGTGAAGAGTATAATCAAAATTTGATCAGTCTGGAAAGTATATTGCACATTATTATTTTTTATTTTAATTTTATTTTATTTTTTGTTGACTTGAGATAGATAGATATGGTGTGTGTCCAAAAATTTATGGAACTGTTATGAAGTTTCCTGATTTCCAAGTGGTGCTATGCATAGCTTAATATGGCTAAATACATTGTTTTCCTCAGGATGCTGTAATTTAAAATGGTGGCTGGTGTGGATATGAACGAAGGTGTATAGTGTACTAAATACTAGCAAATATGTAAAAATAAAATGGAACAGTTTGCCTATGGGACAAGATGAGAAGAGTTTCAAATGAGATGCTAGCATTTATGCTTGTTCTTTAACTTAATTGAAATTGGAAGCATGATTCAAGTTTAGTGTGTTGTTTGTTGATACTGAGAGCCAGAAACCAATCTGTCATGTTTGCCTTCTTTCAGAATTAATGGAATGTTAATTAAAATTACCCGTTAATGTTTTAATATTACTGTTGCATATTAATCTTACATATGTCCTAATTAGTTCCTCTCAGCCTATACTGTTACCCAGCTTCATTGTTAATACAACATTTGGTATGCTTACGAAGAAGCTAAAATTCATAGTGAATATGAGCTCTTAAAAATACTATCCCAAACCATGTCATGGATGGCTCCATTATATATTATCATATGCTTTATACCAGTGGCATCTTGTAGTTGTATTTTTATAAGGAAAGAGCTAGTGGGTGTGTGGTATTTAAATTTAAAAACAATAAAGATGTTGAATTTAAAATAGTGTTTCTGCTGTGTTTCCTTACCCATCTTGGATTGTGTTAAGAGGTTATGTTGGCAACTTTAAAAGCTCACAAGCTTTTGAATGAGCAGTCAAAGCCTGCTTCAAGAAAAGTGCTTCACTATTACAAAATTAACATGTTTATATTTACCAGTTATCATTAATCTGGGTTGATATTATGAAATGTGTTTTGTTGCTTGTGAGTCTATTCATGCTGTTGAGTCTTTAGGGCTGGTTTGTATTGGGAAGGGAGGTTGGAGGGTAATACAGTGGCAAATGGAAGGGAAATATTCTGAGCATTGTCATTGCCCACCATTAGTACAAGCCTCTTGGCATGATGTCAGTATGGATGTTCCCAACCATTTTCCTCAGTGATGTGACAACCAGCAAGTTAGCTGGTTTGCTGTCTGTCCGTGAGGTGCCCAGTTCGAATCTCAGGCAGGACACAAACTACCAAGTGTGAAGGTTTTGTTGAATATCTCAGTTCCTCGAGGGAAATGCAGAGAGATTACCTTAAACTGGGCCTTGGCCACATCCTTCCACACACCCTTTACAGTTTTTTTTAAATTTTTTCCAGTTATTTGATATACTTGCTGCCAGCTTCATTAAATAAATATATGTAATGTGACTAGATAGGTCTGAAGTTGCAAGGTTTGTAAGCCTTCAGTGTCTAGTTTGGATCTCAGGCTGAGCATATAAAAGATGAGACAGCAAACTGGTTATACGGCATTGATCTGGCTGAAGCAATGATACCCGTTTTGAAGTGATTCATGACCATGCACTGATGGTTTCTTATGAGAAATAACGAACACATGCATATATAGATACATAGATTTAATATAGTCAGCGTGGACTCCTGCGTGTTTCAGCCACCTATTTTGTCCATTTTCAGAGATGGTGTTCTTTGAAGGAATATTACATAGAATATTAAAACAGTGTAGAAGTATGAAATGTTAAGTTAGGTAAAAGTTTTAATATCTATGTTAGTATATAAAATACTTGTTAAAATTAAATGTGTTGAGTGGCCTGTTCCCCCCCTCTCTCTCTCATATTTCAGGATGGTGTTACACAGCATATGAACAGGCCATTCAACACAATTTTATCAGTATTCTATATTCTAAAATAGATTTTAAAACTTTTACCTAAAACTTAATATTTTGTACTAGTAAACTTCTGTGTAATATATCATTCAAAGAACACCTCCCTGAAGATGATCACAGTAGGTGGCCGAAACATGTAGGTGACTACGCTGAATATAATGAAACTATATATCTATGCACTGGTTGGTTATTTCTGACAGGTAATGATACCCAAATTTTATTGTTCAGTTACAATGTGTGGAGTGGATTCGCAGTTACGATACCTAATAACTGTTTGCACATAAGACCCGCATTTATTTCTGTGAGCAAGCTTGCTTGCTGGCTGGCTGGCTGACTGTTTATTGGAAGGAGTGGGAAGTAAAAGGTTGCGAATGTTTAAACGCAACAATACCTGTCAAAATCTAGCCACCACACAGGATTATTATTGTTGCAGGCTCAGAGCAGTACAGTTCACTTTTTTAGTTGTAATATCACTCCCCAGTGATGTTTTCAAATGGCAGTCTCCTAAAAGTATCCAATCAGTTACTAGTATGGTGTAATTGGTAGCAGAACATTTCTAATGTACATAAGATGCAAACTGTGTAGCTATATGTTAGCAACAATATATATAACAATATAATATATATTCCTGGGATAATTTCATGTTAAACTGGTGAGAATATTAGAACAATTTGTTAACATTATCAGCATAAACTAGAAGCTTATCTGTACCATTTGATTTAAAGCCTTTCTGATTTACCTAAACTGTCATGGCATATTCTGTAGCAAAAATACTGCACGTAATATGGAAATACCACGATTTGTGCACGAGTTCAAGTACGTATTCGAATTTTTATGTAATTTAAATGTTGTTCCGTAAATAACCTTCTACTTTGTAATGTAAATTAGGGAAACTCAAGACTTGAGTATGAGGAGCTGAATGTAGGCAGAATATTCATGAATGAACAGCTGCCAGCTGCTAATAATTTTGTCGTAGTAAATGGAGAGGTTTTTTTAGATGATATAAAGAAAAGATTTAGCATCTTATAGTGGTGTTTTTTGGAACACACTGCTGTAAATAACCCAGAATTAATAAGGGTAAATTTCGACGGAATGGGCAAGGATGGTACTGAAATCCATATAACCAAAATGTGTTCCATCCTGTGAAATATGAAGGCCCTTTTCAACACACAAAAAGTGTCTGGAAAGCCCTATTGCCCTAGGATGGCTTCAAATTGTGATGCCTCATGCCCTCGCTGCAAACATGCCGTTCTATTTGAAGTGTTCTGTAGCAGACACAAGGAATTTGGGGGGAATGTTATGGTTTAGGGATATTCTTCAAACATTATTTACGCCTTTCGATTCACACAGGACCGAAGATAGTGTACGGGAACATATAAAAATATATGGTGACCCGTGTTCTGTAGCTGACCTGACCCTATGTATGTGCAGTTACTGCTCGCAGCAAATTCTGTGAGTGCACTGTGGCATGTAGTATAGTCTGAGCTTTGCAGGCGTTTCTGTAGGCTACAAGTCATGAAGCAAATGGATGTATGTGACTACCGTATGCATGTGCCATGTAAATCTATGGTATTTTGAAATGAAAGAATTCTTTCTTTAAATCCACGTCCTTCAATTGTGCAAAAGTACCTTATCTCAATATTAGAGAGGAAAACAAGAGTGGAGCTTAACGTCAAGACATTAAAAACAATATTGCATGTCTCCAAGGGGCTGGTGACAAAAAAGCGGTGCTCTTCGAGTTATTTATGGCGATTCTCAATTCAGTCGACCACCGTTGAAGGTCGAGGTATTCCAGGCAGCTGATGAGAAGCGTTGGCCAACAGGACGTGGCTATGATGGCCGTGTCGTTCGCGTAGAGGGCCAGCTTGACGTGGTGTGAGGGTGTGGGCATGTTGACATAGAGACTGAAAAGGACAGGGGAGATCAAACCACCCTGTGTCACCCCAGCCCCCCTGGCGCGACGAGATGACGTGGCCGTCTGGAAGGACGACGCAAACGTTCGATCTCTAAAGTATGATGAGATGGTGTGGACTAGGTAGGACGGGAAATTTAGGATCCTTAGCTTGTAGAGGAGGCCAACGATCCAAAGGGTATCGAAGCGTTCGTCACGTCGAGGAAAACGGCGCCTGTTAGCCTCTTCGCTAAAGTTCCTGATTGTTCTTTCGAGGAGGCAGGCCAACTGCAAGGACGTGCTGTGCCTGGGTAGAAACCCAAACTTCCCGTCTCGCATGAGTCTTCGCTCGCTCGCTTCATTTAAGATCCTGGTTAATAGAACCTTTACAAATAATTTACCATTCGTGTCTAACAGACAAACGGGCGGGTAGGATGAGGGCAGTGCCGGATCCTTCCACGGTATCAGGGATCGGAGCCAAACCAAGCCAAATTGCTAACTGAGGGCGGAGACTTGCGCTTCCCGCAAGTCGACGTCCAACTGTCTGTTAGCCATTCGCTGGGCTCTATAACAGACACCTTAACTCTAAGTGGGGAATATGGTTACGTTAACGATTTGAAGTCTAGTGCCTGGCTGGCACTGAACTAATTATGGTAGGGATAACTTTGGTTGGTTGGCTGTGTGGGCTTTAAGCCCAGACTGGCTCAGTCGCAAACGGTAATCCGCGTATTATGTAATTGTTTTAAGCCCGCACTCACTGCTGTAATCCACCCAAAAGGAGCAGGCAAATTTTCAAATACGCACACTTCCTATTCCTAATTGGATAGTATGTGTAGCAGGCGGATTTACACTCATTCACTTCAGCTTGGAAGCTGTACGGATTTCTCTGCGCGGTTCGCACCAGTTTGAGTGGAGGCAAAATTCGTTCTGCAACCATTCCGTGATTGAGAGTCGACAGACCAGATGAGGCTGCTGGCTGACTGCTGGTTATTGTGTCTCGAGAAAGAAGTGGTTCAGGCGAGCAGGTTACGGAGAATTAAGGTAGACAAGCAGGTTTAACGAGACCTGTGGAATCTAACTACACAGTTACAGAGAGTCTTGTGAAGAGGAGCTCCTGCCGAAGCATAATGCTGAGGTGGGAAGAACTAGCATTTGTTAAGGCTATCTCCACGCTATAACTCACTCCTGCCCTTCTCAAGGAGCTGAAGTTGGCTATGTCTCGTAGGAAGAAGAAGCCAGCGGTGCCTGCTGGAAGCCGCAGCACCACATCTGGAAGCGGGGCCAGAGCCTCCCAACAGCTCGCGGGCAAGCGCATAGCCAACGAGCTAGCAAGCTCGGGCGACTCGATGGAGCCTGCCAACTGGCGCCCAGGACCTGGTGCTGTGTCCGCGCCTCTGTGCACGATCTCGTCAGGAACGGGCGAACAAGCTGCTGTCGGAACATCCAAGAGAAGGGTGACGTACGCAGCTAAATGGACGGACTCGTCGCCCCGCTTCAACCAAGTGTGTCCTCGAAGCCCACAGCCATGGATTCGGACCCATCTAACCCGGTGTCTCAGCCGAGACAACAATAGGCGCATGTCTAGAGACATGTCCGGGCCTCTGAGCAACACGCCAGATGGCACCACTGCAAACGCCCAGACGGCCAAAACCTGCATGCCAGCAGGAGAGCGTCCTAATAAGACGCCCATTTTTATTGCACGTTTTCATGACGCCCGTTCCTTCCTGGTCTGGTTGCGGGCGTCCTGCCCTGGCCTTCTGACGGCCTAAATAAAGGGCGAGAAGTTGATGGTCGTCCCGTCAACCGCTGACGGGTTCAGAGCCTCGGTCAGCGCACTGCGGTCCATTGACGGGAAGGACGGTGTGAGTTTCCACACCACTCTCCCAGAGGACCGCCGTGCGCGGGTCCTGGTAAAGAATCTGGTTAGGGGTATGTCTGAGAGCGTCGTCCGAGAGAAGCTGGAATCCCTGAACATTTGTGTCCAGGGAGTCACGCAACTGCGATCCGGCCGTCGCGACCAGGACCCCGCCAAGGACCGCCCTCCCACCCCCACTTCATTGTATCAGTGGCGCGAGGGCCTGAGGTGACCAAGGTACGATCACTCACAGAACTCTGCGACTTGCGATTGTTGGTTGAGTCGTAGGTGGCTCCAAAGGGTCCACTGCAGTGCAAGCGCTGTCAGGGCTTTGGACACACGCAGCGTAACAGCGGTTACGTACCCCGGTTCGTCGCGTGTGTGGGCTTCCACCTCTCCAGTGGATGATCCACCCCTCGGGAACAGCTGTGTGGTACCCACACGGGGAACTACCGTGGATGTGTAAAGTTGTAAGAAGCGAGGGCGCCTCTTGCAAAGCAGATGCCCGAGCGTGGCCGAAAGAGCGTCGCCACAGGCCACACTGCCACTCCGAAAGCTCAGTGGGCCGGGCACTCTGCCAAGCAGAGGCACCATCACTCCACCACCTAATCCAAATCCCTCTCCTAAACCGGTCACGGAGGTGCCCGAACAGTCTATAGCGACGAAGACGGCCTGGCCTGAGAAGCCTGTGCCCAAATACACAGCAGCCCCTAAACCGGCTACTGGGAAGTCAGAGAAGAAAGCAGCCACGAGTGTCAAACCTGCGGCCGCCAAACGCACACTACCCAGCCTGGTGGTTCCCACCCACCTTCCACCTCCCCACTCGAGGATATACCTGATCTCCTCGATCACCTTCCCCTGCAAGCATGTGTGGAGCTGACTCGTCGGCTCCTCACGCCAATCTCCTCCCTCGCCACAGGGGAGCTCGCCCGCGGGCTATCCTAAAGACCGTTATTCTCTTTGTTGCCGAATATGGCAGTACGCCCTAGGAGGGCAGCTGTGCAAAGCCCTGCGCCTCGCTTGCTGGAATGCGGAAGGAGTGCGCGGCAGGAAGCTTCAACTGGAGCATTTTCTCAACCAGCACGGTGTCGATATTGTCTCTTAAGTGAGACATTCCTTAACCCTGGTCAAACCTTCAGGCTTGCCAATTATGTCTGCCACCACAGACTGAAAGCTGGGGCGGCACAGCTATCCTGGTCCACTGTGGTATAGTACAACACTCAGTGCCCGTTTCGGACCTGATCCACTTGGAGGCTACTGCCATTCAAGTCACACTGGCTGCAAACCGGAGTCAATCCTTGCGGCTTACCATTGGCCTCTCCGCCCACTGATCGGAGAGAACCTGGCCGCCTCTTTCGGCGGGGGATTGCTGGTCTTGTTCGCTGGTGATCTCAACGCCAATCAAATGGACTGGAACTCGCGGCTGAGCACGAAACGGGGAAAACTCCTACGTGATTATGCCGACGAGAACTCCTGTCTGATCTTTGGACCAGAATCCCCAACCACCAACCCATACAATTCCTCCGATACTCCCAGGAATTTCGACATCATGATAACCAATAATCTGTCATTCCCAATGTATCTGGCTTCGTGCTCTGGACTGAGCTCGGACCACATCCCGGTTCTCATTGACACTGCGTGTCGCTCATCTTTTCACCTCCCACCAGATCGCCCTAATTTCAGGCAGACTAACTGGGCCAATTTCCAGACTCATTTGGACGATATAATTCCGTTCGATCCGAAATTGCACAACCAGATTGCAATCGTCACTTGCGTTGAGAACCTCTCCGGCGCAGTTCTGAAGGCTCTGGCACACTCTACTCCCAAGCGTCGGTCGCTTGACGACCCACGGCCTCCGATACCGGCTGTCATTCAGGATGGGGTAGTCTGAAAACTGACTGCGGAGGCAGTGGCATTTCACCAGGAACCCCGCTCTGGGAGCGAAGGTCAACCGCCTGCAGAGGTCTGTGACCCGCCGGCTCAACGAGTGGTGAAACGACCAGTGGAGCGCGACATTCAAATGCCTCGATCCTGAAGATAAATCGCTGTGGAAGGTGACCAAACCTGTGATGAGAGTTCTACTCCATCTCCCCCCTTGTCACCCCGGGGGAACCGTGAGAAAGCCGAAGCCCTTGTCGACAGTCTGGATACTCAGTTTCAGCCCGTGATCGATCTTTGGGTCCCGGCAATTATTGAGATTGTTGACGTGGCGCTGAGGTCTTACTTCTTGATCCCTGCCAGCGAACCCCAATTAACTACCCGTGACGAGTTTCACGAAGCCATCAGGGGTCTCAAGCTTAGCAAGGCTCCTGGCCCGAACGGTATCCCGAAGAGGACCTTGAAACATCTTCCCAAGCGAGCGTTTTCCCTCCTCGCCCATATCTTCATTGCGGTTTTCCACACCCATCACTTTCCCCGAGCGTCGAAGCACGCAACATTGATCTATATCCTGAAACCGGGAAAGGATCCGGCACTGCCTTCTTCCTAAAGGCCCATTAGTCTCTCGGACACGATTGGTACTTTATTTGAAGCGATCCTACTAGCAGGGATCTTACATGTAGTAAGCGAACGCGGACTCATGCGAGACGAGCATTTCAGGTTTAGACTCAGACATAGCACGTGCTTGAAGCTGGCCTGCCTTTTTGAAAGAATAATCAGTAATTTCGCCGAAAAGGGACTCACCGGCACAGTTTTCCTCGACGTGGCCAAAGCCTTCGATACTGTCTGGCTCGATGGCCTCCTGTACTAGCTAACGCTCCTAAACATTCCGTCTTACATGGTCAATACAATCTCATCCTACCTGGGGGTACGATGTTCGAAGCGTCCTTTCATACGGCCACGTCTTCTCGTCGAGGCATGCGGGCTGGCGTAGATCAGGGTTGATTGATCTCCCCCGTCCTCTTCAGTCTATATATCAACGACATTCCCTCACTCTCGCACCACGTCGAGTTGGTCCTCTACACGGACGACACGGACATCATATTCACGTCCCGCAAGCCGACGCTGCTCATCAGCTACCTGGAGTCATATCTCAACGATCTTCAACGGTAGTTGAGTGAAAGGAGAATCGCCGTTAATGTCTCTAAGAGTACCGCGATATTCTTCGCGTGTGCCGGGCGGCGCTCCATCCAGCCCCGACCAGTAACACTTTTGGGGGAACCAATGCAATGGGTCGACACAACTCGATATCTGGGGGTGACCCTAGATACACGACTCACCTGGTCGCCTCACATCGATCAGGCCAGGAAGAGGGCTGCTCAAAGGATCGGTATGTTGGGTCACCACCTTAATAGAAAGAATGATCTCTCCGTCAGGAACGGAGTCCTGCTATATAAGTGGCTCATCCGCCCTATGATGGATTATGTGTGCCCCGAGTGGAGATCCGCTGCCAGCACCCATGTCCCGAGGCTACAGGTGTTATAATCCAAGTGTCTCCGCCTGGCTACTGGTTCCCCTGGTACGTAAGTAACAGGCAGATACACGAGGATCTGGGAGTTCCGCCGTTTGCCGACCACATCAGAGCCCTGACCGAGAGTTTTGACTCAATGTTAGCTGATGTGGGGAAACCCCTAGTAAGACAATTCGGCAGATACGCTGACCGAGGGTTGACCCCGTCTCCTGACGTGAAAACCAAGGGCGGCAGGGGACAGCAGGCCGTTCGAGACCATCTCCCGCGATAGCCAAGTCGACTAAACTAATCGCGTTCGGTGCTGATCAATCGAGCGCCCTTCGGTTAACCCGACTGAGGTTTTTCCGTGATTTTTCCTCACTTGCAAGGCAAATGCCAGGGTGTACGATGCAAAGTCGGGGCACGGCCCGTACTCCACTCCCTTAGGCGCGGCGGCTTCTCTTAAGCGCCTGACAAACGTCCAGTTTGCGACAGAGTCGGTCTGGGCTCTGAACCCAGACAGCCAACCAATCAAAGTTTATCCCTCCCATACTTAGTCTAGGGCAACCAAGGCCCTTGTCTTTGGCATGATCAATCAAGGCCCTCAGCCTGACTTTTAAATCGTTAGCGTAAGCTCTTCCTCTGTTACAGTTTAGGTGTCTGTTACAGAGCCCAGCGATGCGGTCAAACGCAGGAATGGCTAACAAAGAGGGGGACGTCAACTTGCTCTTTGCGCAAGTGGACGTCGCCAAGTTAAATCTTTGGTTTAGTTTGGCTTGGCTTGGCAACCAAGCGCCTTTAATTCCCTTCGTGTTCGATTTATCTTTACAAGAACTAGAGCGATAAAGACAGATGTCGATAAACAGACACAGCGAGGTGGAGTTATCAGGAAAAAGTCACTGATCTTAGGCCGAGTAATAAATACGTGCATTTTGCTAAGAAAACTGGAGATATTACGATAAAGCGACCCTTTTCAGGGCCCCAAAATCCAATTTTAAGGAGGTAGTATGTTTTTGACGTCCATACCACTTTTCAAGAAGCCGCTGTCGATCTCGAACGTTTAATGTACAAGTAAGGTACACCGTGCACGTGTATTGCGTGTGGTGAATTTACTCACCATTTCGCACGTTGTCCGGTCATTTTTGCCAGACAAATTTTATCCCATTCGAAACTGCATTCTTTTATCATGAAGCAAAAATTGCTTTCATCATAAATTCCTTTACTTCTAACCAAGGTAACCACGAATTCTAAAAATTAAATTGTTTGGCCTCAAAGATATGAGTTTTATCTTTCTGTACAATTAATACACGGTCCCAAACTCTGTGTAATACGTAAGAGACGGCAGCGTTAGAAACATGCACGAAGTAATATTGGGTTAAGCCGTTTCACAGCATCCACAATATGGTTCCAGCATTTATTAAAACAACGTACATTCTTGTAAAAACTGGCCGGTCTTTATGTGCCTTTTGTTTGAAACACTAATTGTAAAATTAAAGCAACATGAAAGGTATGGCCAATTTTTACGCCCACCAGAACTGCGTTTACGTTTTCAAAAAGAGTTCAATTTCTGAAGCTTTACTACAATTTTCAACATCCTGCCCGCATATCTCTCGCAATATTGAAGTACGCCCATATAAATATATAAAATATATTTTACTTACACTCTGTAAATAAACTGAAAGAAAATTCATGCTCATACTTCTAAGCAAGGCATTGCCCATTTATTTCTTTAGTGTAAACTACATTTCTCCGCAATTTTTTATTTTTGTAGCTAACGTATTTATTTGTCTTTGCCTTTTGATTGTTTCTTCCGAAGTGTTTATTTTCTCGGAGCATTATGCCTTTATATTTTTTAGATTTATTGTGTCACCCATGGATTTGCATCTCGTTTCCCGCTTTGGACTTGTTACGTGGCTCGTAATGAGTAATAGTGCGACATTAAAGTGCTCTAGACCAGATTCGAAGGGCAACGATTGTGCGGGGCGATATTTAATGCTGCCAAAGGTAACAGAGCCCGCAAAAGGTGGGGGATAAAAATTCACATTTAAAAGGTTTGATTTTCGCACTCATCAAATTTTAAATTACTGATCCGCACAAAAAATAAATTCAACATTTTTTTCACCTCGTAATTTCCATCCGGAGTGCTGGTTTTTGTTACTCCCATCAGATGCTTCCAACCGCCGCTACGCCAATTTTATGAGACGGCAATAATTCCGTCATACTCATTTCCTTGTTGAAATCCAAATGTTGAAATGGTGTTTGCTCAGCGGGATGGAATTGATGAATTGTGACATCACAAACAGTAAGAGTGAAAAAAAAAAATAAATAAAAATAAAATAAAAAAAATTACGGGACACTCAATGCTTGTTACCCATCTAAGAAGTATTGAACGCGTTGAAGTTCGTGAAACTACAAATATAAGCAGCCGACGGCTGCTGTAAAGCCGTTTTCCCCATTTTTTCTTCCGGAGCTGAGAAAAGCAGTGGTGGTAGCTGGCAAGAAAAAGAAGGCCCTTGAGGCCTCCAAGGCTAACGCTACGAGTGCTCAAGCGTCAGAGCGGAATCGGGAGTGAGGCTTCGACCTCCCACAATTCTCCGCAGCTCCTTATGAGCAAAAGGAAAGCTGAAGAGCTTTCCACCTTAGAAAGCCCGTCTGAGCCCACCAGCCGCCACCCTGCGCCCGAAGAGTGCGGCGACTGGCCTAAGTAATTCTTGGGTAGAGCACACTAGCACACAGCTCGCATTCCGACTATGTTTCCATTCAGAGACGAGGAAACGTGTACGTTACAGCAGGATTGTAGCCGCCACAATAGACTCAACAGAAGCTCACGGAGGCAAACGGACTCAGTGATATTCTATCCGTCTATACGTACTTCAGACATAAGTTGTTGCAGTAGATATTTTAAATTTAATTATGTTATCTTCATGGTTACACCGTGCATCATTGATATCAAATGCTTTATTGTCCAAATAATGCACTCAGTTATATAAAACCATTAAATTGTTAACAAACAAACTTACAAAAGCCGCTCCAACATATTTCAGTTCACGCAGTAAACTTCATCAGGTAGCTACAGCCAGTGTTTAGCTGAAATTACAAGTCTTGTTGAAATATGCGTGTCGGTACAGATGTTGTCAATGTTATGGCGGCATATTCTGACTGTAATAAAAGGATCAAGCTTTGCGTGTGTATGGTTCACTGTGCAAAGGAGTGCGTGTGGTTCATTGTGCAAAGGAGTACTGTGTATGATTCACTGTGCAAAGGAGTGCGCGTGTATGGTTCACTGTGCAAAGGAGTGCGTGTGTGGTTCACTGTGCAAAGGAGTGCGCGTGTATGATTCACTGTGCAAAGGAATGCGTGTGTATGGTTCACTGTGCAAAGGAGTACTGTGTGTGTGGCTCAGTGTGCAAAGGAGTACTGTGTGTGTGGTTCACTGTGCAAAGGAGTAATGTGTGTGTGGTTCATTGTGCAAAGGAGTACTGTGTATGGTTCACTGAGCAAAGGAGTACTGTGTATGGTTCACTGCGCAAAGGAGTGAGTGTGTGTGGTTCACTGTGCAACTGAGTACTGTGTATGGTTCACTGTACAAAGGAGTACTGTGTGTGGTTCACTGTGCAAAGGAGTGCGCGTGTATGGTTTACTGTGCAAAGGAGTACTGTGTGTGGTTCACTGTGCAAAGGAGTGTGCGTGTATGATTCACTGTGCAAAGGAGTACTGTGTGTGTGGTTCACTGTGCAAAGGAGTACTGTGTGTGGTTCACTGTGCAAAGGAGTGCGTGTGTATGGTTCACTGTGCAAAGGAGTACTGTGTATGGTTCACTGTGCAAAGGAGTGCGCGTGTATGGTTAACTGTGCAAAGGAGTACTGTGTGTGTGGTTCACTGTGCAAAGGAGTACTGTGTGTGTGGTTCACTGTGCAAAGGAGTACTCTGTGTGTGGTTCACTGTGCAAAGGAGTACTGTGTATGGTTCACTGAGCAAAGGAGTACTGTGTGTGTGGTTCACTGTTGAAAGGAGTGCGTGTGTATATTCACTGTGCAAAGGAGTGCGCGTGTATGGTTCACTGTGCAAAGGAGTGCGCGTGTATGATTCACTGTGCAAAGGAGTACTGTGTGTGTGGTTCACTGTGTAAAGGAGTGCGTGTGTATGGTTCACTGTGCAAAGGAGTACTGTGTATGGTTCACTGTGCAAAGGAGTGCGTGTGTGTGGTTCACTGTGCAAAGGAGTACTGTGTATGATTCACTGAGCAAAGGAGTACTGTGTGTGTGGTTCACTGTGCAAAGGAGTACTGTGTGTGTGGTTCACCGTGCAAAGGTGTACTGTGTGTGTGGTTCACTGTGCAAAGGAGTACTGTGTGTGTGGTTCACTGTGCAAAGAAATACTGTGTATGGTTCACTGTGCAAAGGAGTACTGTGTGTGTGGTTCACTGTGCAAAGAAATACTGTGTATGGTTCACTGTGCAAAGGAGTGCGTGTGTGTGGTTCACTGTGCAACGGAGTACTGTGTATGGTTGACTGTACAAAGGAGTACTGTGTATGGTTCAATGTGCAAAGGAGTTCGCGTGTATGATTCACTGTGCAAAGGAGTATTGTGTGTGGTTCCCTGTGCAAAGGAGTGCGTGTGTATGGTTCACTGTGCAAAAGAATACTGTGTATGGTTCACTGTGCAAAGGAGTACTGTGTGTGTGGTTCACTGTGCAATGGAGTACTGTGTGTATGGTTCACTGTGTAAAGGAGTACTGTGTATGGTTCACTGTGCAAAGGAGTACTGTGTATGGTTCACTGTGCAAAGGAGTACTTTGTATGGTTCACTATGCAAAGGAGTACTGTTTGTGGTTCACTGTGCAAAGGAGTGCGTGTGTATGGTTCACTGTGCAAAGAAGTACGCCTTTGCACAGTGAACCATACACACGCACAGCAGGATCCTTCTATTACAGTCAGAATAAGCCGACATGTTACTGGCGTCTGTACCGACACGCACAGTGGAATAAGACTTGTAATTTTTGCTAAGCATTGGCTTTAGCTACCTGATGATGGTTCCTGCGTGAACCGAAACATGTTGGAGCGGCTTTTATAAGTTTAATTGGTTTTTAAGAATTTAATGATTTTATATAATTGAGTGCATTAATTCTGGACAATAAAGCGTTTAATTGTGTTAGTTAATTTTGTTAGTCTTCGTGATACATTCTGACAGCAATTCCAATAGTAAAAACTGAAAAGGAAAAGAGAAAAAATAATTACGGGTGCAGTAAGTGGTGCTTTCAGATGGTCACCCATCTGTGTAGGAAACACCAACAGTGCTGTGCCGCGCATATTTGCCGTGGACTATGTTCTGAAGCTGGCGGTAGCAATACGTACTGTATGGTGCGTCTCCCAGCAAGTACTTACTCGTGCTGTCTGGCATGTAGTCTCGTCTCAAATTTGCAGGCGTTTCTGCAACAGTGATATGCGAGAATCAAAATGTTGAGAACCACTACTGTAGACTTCTGGCCTTGCCCGAAGCTCTCTGGTGGTCTTCCAGCTATGTAGTAAACAAGTAAATTGTTCTTTAACCACTAATACATGCTGTGAACACGTGCTCTAAAACTGCTGTGATCGGTATGTATGTTCTGCTGCCGCTCGCAAAAATTGCGCCGAGTGTGCTGTCTGGCATGTAGTCTAGGCTCAGTTATGCGGGCGTTTATGCAGCAGTGGGCTGCGATTTGCGAAATGTTGAGTACCAATGATGTTGATTACTAGCTTTTTAATTTGAATGTAATTGTATTGCAATGACATAAGTATACTTCGCAGGATGGAACTGGAGGCGTAATGCATCGTGACACAACGTCAACGAAGAGCAGTAAAATAGAGCAACAGCACGTGGTGTTCTCTACCGATCACCAGTCTATGTACTGAACACGTTAAATGTTGCATAACGGCGAATACATGCATTTGACCAATGGTCTGCAGCGGTCTGTTTCTTCTTCTAGCTCTCCCTTGCGGCTCGCAACTACTCCCGAGAGTGTGCTGTCTGGCATGAATCTAATCTCAGCTTTGCAGGCGTTTCTTTTGGTTACGCGCCCTGAAGCAAATGGGCGTACGTGACAGTACCGTGTGCATGTGCCGTTTTAATGTATGGTGTTTCGAGAGTAAAGAATTTAATAATCTATGAATTTTGTCAAATTGCATAAAAATATCTGATGTGTTTGTTAGAGGAAAAACGAGACTGGGAGTTTTTGAAGTTATGACATTAAAAATTAAAGTTTACTTGTCTTCTAGTTGCTGGTGACGAAAAAAGCGGTCAGTACGGCGTCATATATTAGAATTCAGTGAAGTATGGACTCCTTGGGCCCTATCTATTGGTTTGAAAAGTCGAGAGGGGAGCATGAAAGCCGTGGATTATATAGGAAACGGTAAGAGAAAAGAATGAATGAAGTGGAAGAGTCTCAACAACGAAGACTCTAAGGAGAACTACAGAAGACTGAGGAACGAATTTGAAAGAGCCACAGAAAAAGCCAAGAACGAATCTCTTGAAAGTATATGTGACGACGTCATGGAATTTCAAAGAAAAGGACTTTATGATTCAGTGTACCTGAAGACAAGTTCGGAAAGTAAAGAATGTGATTCAAAACACTAGCATCGAAAACTCCCAAGGGAATATAACTGTACTTCTGAGAGAAGTACTGAAGATTTGGGAGAATTATATTTCAGAGTTCTACGATCGAAATCATCGACCATAAAACATGGAAGTCGAAACTGAGAGGAAGATGATGCAGATGAGATAGGTCCTTATATTTTGCTCAGTGAAATGGAGAAAGCTATCAAGTAGATGTTGGATAAGAAGGTCACAGGAGATGAATATGTGTCTGGGGATTTATTCAAATTGTTGGGAATGAATCGTATCGAAATATAGATACAATTGATCAACAACTTTTATGAAATTGGAGAGCGTCCCAAGGACTACACTGAAATTATAATGATTGTCTTTAACAAGCACTATAAAGCTACGAATTTCAAAGAACATCAAGCATAGAACAAAGATAGTAGCGAGGATACCCAGAAGAAGGATTGAAAGGAAACTTGTAGACGTGCTGGGAAAACATCCGTTTGGAAATAGTAGAGGAAAATGAACCAGGGAAACAACTGGGGTGTTGAGAATAATATCAGAAGAACTGAGGGACTGCGCGTTTGCTTTATACAACGGTGTAAGGCATTGTACAGCCTAAACTGGAGCACTTTCGTGTAGATCCTATAGAAAACTGGTATCGACTGTCGCGAAAGAAGATTGAGCAGCAAATTTTTTAGATCGGCTTTTAAACTAAAACTGGAGCAGGCGGAGACCAGAATTGTGAAATTTGGAAGAGAAGTTGGAAAAGATGCAGTTTATCACCGATTCTATTCAATTTATACAGCGAATACCTCACCAAGGAAGTTCTAAAAGGGTTTGGAGACTTCAAAATATGACACGTAATTCGCATTGTCAAATATGCAGATGGCATTTTGCTACTGGCGAAGGAAGAAACTACGTTACAGGACATGATTGATTAATTGGAACTGGAAGTTGCTACGGATTGGAAAAGAATGTGTACGAAACTGAGATAATGAGAATCTCAAGGCAACGTCAGCAATACAGATTACGATAGATAAAAAACTGGAGAATGTGGAATACTTAAACTATTTGTGCAGCAAAAGAAAAAATGATTCAAGATGCACACGTGAAATTAGATGCTGGATTGTCGTGGTAAAAGCAACAGTCAACAAGAAGAGGTTTCCACCAGCAAATTGGACTTAAATTACGGAAGAAACTAGTCTTGCTACATTTGAAGCATAGATTTGTATGGCGCTAAAATCAAGACACTTCGAAAAGTAAATAAAAAATACCTGTAAGTTTTTAAAATGTGGGGCTGGACAAGGATGGAGATGATCAGTTGGACCGACTGTGTGAGAAATGAATATCCTATATACAATAAAAAGAGGAAGGCTAACTGGCTTGGTCACAGATTGCGTAGGAACTGCCTTCTAAAACACGTTATTGAAGAAAAGACACAAGGAAAGAATGATGGGAGGTGGAGGAAGAAGACGTAAGCAGCTACTGGATAACCTAAAGGAAAAGAGAGGGTACTGTAAATTTAAAGAGGAAGCACTAGATCGCACTGTGTGGAGAACTCGCGTTGGAAGTGGCTTCGGAATGAATCAATACGTGTGGGGCATATAGTATTTATTCATTTTTGTTTATAATACTATATATTTTTGTGTGGACTCCCACAGTGCTTGCTTTTAAAATAATTATTGTTTTCTAAAAGCTTAAGACTTTCCTGTGGTGTTTATTTCTTTATGAGCACAACGTTCAACTTATTTTCTTTTCTACCACGTGTCCCCCTTGACATGTGCTCGAGTGATTTCTGTATGTTTGATTTAGTTCAGTCTGCCTGTCTACTACGCTGCCATTAACATGTGTACGTTTTCAGTTTAACAGATCTCATTATTACTTGCTGATTGTGCAGTGTGTGTGGTGAAGTTTACGTGTAAAACCGTTTTTGTTTTCCGTAGTAGAAAATTGAACTGTGTCTGCTCAGTGTAATTAAAATTGCCAAAGTATGCAAGAGGGCATTTTCCACAGTTAAGTGGTTAATGATGACACGTTAAGTCATTAAATGTAAAGTAACGTATCTAAAACAAAAAATATTAAAACAGATAATCGGTGTTCTTTATCATTATAGACCTCTTTCTTACTTATTTCCAATTTTTGTAAGTTTTTCGTAATTTTGAACATTTGTAACTTTCGCATCAAATGTAGGTCTTTTTCTGGGGAGGGCGGGATGCAGTTTCGTGCAACTACTTTTCATAGAGAGAGCATATAATCCAGTTGCACTCTACTTTTGTTAGACTGTAATATCCCTTGGTAATATATGCCTTAGAACATTCGTCTTTGCCTTCTTAATCACATTTACTCAGTTACAGCTTCAAAGCTCTTCTCTTCAATTTATTCGTCATAGGTCTGGTTATTTCTCTTTTTCCCTTCTCTGTGTGTTCTGCTAAGTACGTAGTGATACCCCCTCCTCTTTCCTCTCATGGCACCGAGTTTGATATTTTGGTAGAGTCGACAAAAGCTTGACCCTTTTTCTGGCTGTTCTTCCTGAGAAGCTGTTGATGTACAGACGGGTGAAGGGAGCCAGTTAATTTTTCTTCAAGACATGAAAACATGTTTGAATATGATGACATACAGTAAAAAGGGAGTATAATTGAGGCAGGCTCTGAAGGTTGCAACAAGCCGGTTGAGATAATCGTAGGCAACAGACCTGCAGGACCGACGCAGGAAAACTGAATCGGGCATTTGTGTTTAAGTGCCTGAACACAAAAACTTCGTACTCTTGAATGGACAGATATTCTGGCACTGGACACTGCAAACGCGAAATTCAGTAATGAACGATCCCAACCATGTGATATATTGCATTCAACTTTGTTATGCAGTCTGCTTCCCATATGTTGTAGTTTTTCCCCGGTCTGTTAGCACAAGATCTCCAAAGTGGAGTAGAGCAATTTTGCGTCTTTTGTTACCCACACAAAAATAATTACATTTTGCATTGCAGTAGTTTTTCGATAACCTCTTAGGATCTTGGAGATATTTGGAAATACAGTAAGCATGTAAATACCTTGACTATGTGTCTTGCAAAGTCAAACATTGCAAATTAATTACAGTGGGATGCTCTTCCATCTACATTCAATGATATTTCGCCTTCGTATTTCCGTGGAACACAGTATTCCTTAAGTCGAGTTCGTGTAGGATGATCATTTACTTATAATTGCCTCAGATCCTGCTGACATTTCATCTAGGAAGTACGTCTTAGTTTTTACGCATCTGAAAATACAAAAAGGTGGATGGAAATTCTGTACCTCCTTGTTAACGTGAAGATAAAAATGCAATACAACTGTATCTTACAATAAAAGTAACCTAAAACATTTAAAATAGCAATGAGACATATTTGCCTATTTTCATGTGGAGCAACATTACCCAAATTAGGAGCAAAGACGCCCCGACTGATAACTCGCCCACGACTTGGCTGGCGTACGTTTGTAATCGCAAGAAATGGTACAGGAAAGTCCTTCCTTTTTTCACGCAGACTGGTGTTAAAATCATTTCAAGCAAAAACATACGTAAAATTGTTAACCTGTAGCTCCCTCTGACATAGAAAGATACAAATCACGCCGCTCAATTTACACAAAAATATAAAAACTTTGAGAAATAAACAATGGCTTCGGCTTGCACATTCCAAGACTTACTAATGGAAGATGTTCCACTTAAGTAACGTGTATCTCTCATAATGCTAAACTTTCGAAGAAACTAATGTTAATGTTTTATTTTTCAGTGGTGTAATTTTGGCTGTCTTACTGCGTAACTAACAAAGCTCGCCCTTTACCTGTTTTATTGTGAATTAAAAATTATCTTTTGAGGGATTCTGCTGTACTTGTATCTTCTTCTTTATGAATGTTGCCTGTACGAAATACATTTGGCTTACACAATGAAATAATCGAATTCATAATCTGTATTCTTTCTTGCTAAGTATTTAATTCTTCCTGTTTGTGCTTCCCAATATAACTAATGGCGTTCTCCGCTTGTTACAATATTACCTTCACACAAAGCCAGCAGCAAATATTACGTCCCACATTTTATTCCCTGTACTTGTAAAGCATTTAAACATAGCCAGAAGTTTCTATAACGTACACCGTCTTATACAGAACATACAAAGTATGCAAGAATTTCATTACAATCCAATATCATGCATGGGTTGAGTTTCGAGTATATAAAATATACACTGAATTTCCCTGCTAAACGCATACTCTTTTTACTGTTTAGAGAGAAGAAAGAGAAAACGAAGAAAGAGGGAGAAACTGAAACGGTTTTCCATTTACGTTCTGCATATAATCCTAGAAGCGGAAACTTAAATGGTGTAATGAGTTTCATATGCGCATTAGTTACACAGAGCGTGAAACCTGAGAAAGAAAATTAAATTCTTAGTGCAGTGAAGACATTATAGTGGTAGTACTTGAGTATAAGGGGTCTATTTGTTGGACAATACACCAATGCGATATAAATTATTAAGCTTCAAGAATTGCATCGATAGCTTAACGACTTAATGATTACCTAATTAAACTTCATGGAAAAATTCCTTGCTCAGAAAATGGTAACCAAGAAAAATCGTGTCCTTCACTGAGCCTGACGTTGATTTTCTTTTTCCACGGATGTCTGCCACTGGTCTCGAACCTGAGAAAGATTTCGTAATATTAACACGGTAGCCGATGTAGTGCAGTCAGAATCATGGCTTGTTTATGCGCTGTACAAGTGCGTATTTGTACTTTGTTTCGCCACAGCGGTAAGAGGTTTTTCTTTTCAGAAGAGGCCAGGCCGTCTCTAAAGCCCATTTACGCTTGGGGCTGTATCGCCGGAGGTCGAGCGGCTAGTACGTGAAGCTAACTATTCGCCTGTATTTACTACCAAAGTTAAAAATTACGGGAGGTACACCTCCACTTGCTCTTATGTTTTCAAAACTTTCGTACACAAAACAGTATATTTCACCTTTTACTCCCACGCACGAATACTGATATTTTTCCTTGAGATTCTCCGACCAAATTTTGTAGGCAGCTCTGCTTCTGCCACTTGCACTACACAATGATCCCATACATACCTAAGGCAAAGGATACTAATTTGTTTCCTTCTTCATTAGTCTTAAAAATTCAAGCCACGTTAGAAACGTCTGACCCTTGCATTTCTTTGCTCAACACGTGAAATACGTTGTCGGTACGGACATGAAGTCAGCCATGGATTTGTCTATAGGAGCGATTCAGTGTTCATCCCCAATGAATCATTCAGAATAAATGTTTTCTTATAAGCCTGCAGGGCAATGAACTTGAAACAGCAAACATGTCAGCCGAGAGGGTACATTATATACAGTAACAATCTTTATATGCAGACACAACCTGTAACTGAATGCATGGGCAGCAGCTCTGAAGTCTGATTCTGCGGTGGGCTTGTATGGTTTCCGAATATGCCCACAAGAAAAATCAGAGGCTGAAGAGAATATGTTCTCTTTATGATAAGCTATGAACGTAAAATAGTTGGGATAGCTTTTGACATGTCAAAATCTGAAAGAACCTGGCCGTTTTACGACAAACTGTATGAAGCTTGTAAAATCGTGTTAATTGATAGTTTAAAGAATAATATTCAAAATGGATCAGAATATAGTTTTTGAATAGCTCTTCTGTTTGTGTTTAAACCCCTGACTTACCGATGCAGGTTTCTGCTTTAAGTCCCCAGTTGCAAACAGAAATACTGAAATACATTAGTTCCGTGCATATTAATGAAAACCCCGTTTTCGACAGTTAGAAAAGTTTTGGTATCTCTTGCAACCACAGTAAGCTACTTAAATCCCGTCAGTATCTCGATTTTATAGCAGTTAGAACCCGCAGTGTTGATATATACACTAAAACTAATGCGCACTAACATTTTTTGTAACACAAGATTTCCTCTAATAAGATCATGTCCACTTGAATGCAGGCTCTGGTCTTCCTAACTGTAATTACTCACCGCTCTGCCCCCCCCCGTTCCCCCGCCCCTGCCCTTCAGAGCACCCGCTCCCTGCTAGA
>Ga0123353_10001477_pt1 | contig 28798 bp, 14 predicted proteins | sample TergutLab28metaG_3_FD_92763 | JGI IMG/M metagenome (GOLD analysis project Ga0123353, IMG submission 92763) | Labiotermes labralis P3 segment gut microbial communities from Petit-Saut dam, French Guiana - Lab288 P3 | ecosystem: Host-associated > Arthropoda: Insects > Digestive system > Gut ...
CATGCCCGGCCCATCTCATTCTTCTCGATTTTATCACCCGCACAATATTGGGTGAGGAGTACAAATCATTTAGCTCCTCGTTATGCAATCTCCTCCATTCCCCTGTTAACTCGTCCCTCCTAGGTCCAAATATTCTCCTCAACACCATTTTCTCAAACACATGACATATGCCTAGGTAACTAAATTCTGAACAGCGGTGCACAACATTTTTGGGTCCTCAGTTTGGAACTTGCTTCATGTCCCCTTCTCACATGTAGAATCCTGAAGTGACTCCTAGATTTTTAAAAATCTGTGGACCCTACCATAAACATATATGCAAATGTAAGGAACATAAGTGTTTCAAGAAGTACAGGCATCTGTCAGTCAGTAGGGTAACATCATTGCATGGTGTAAGCAAAGAAAGTGACCCTATTGTAAGATAAAGCACTTTCCACTACCAGTGGGCAAAACTTAGTTTTGATCACAGTATGGCCCAAACAGCCATCTGCTCAATTTTCATGAAGAACAAGGCAAATGAAACTAATAATTTTGGGATATAGAGCTAAAGCTTTATATTTCTTGACCCCCATATTCGATGGGGCTAAAAATGGTCAAATTAACAATCTGGCCATTTCTGAACCCCTGAGAGTGCACCTAGGTATATACTACACAGAAAATGTTTACCCCAACAGCCATTCTAGACATGGCTGTTCATTCTTGATATACTGCCTACACATTTTTTAAACTGCACAGGTTATGTAACATTAAATAATAGGACAATCTAGAGTAGTGAATTGGTAAGGAGAGTATATTTTGGGGGTAATTTCACATTTCACTGGAAGGACTCAAGAATGCCACAATGTGAATATTTTGGGATGGGTGTTATCCCGTGTGAGATTGCAATCCAGGATCTTCCAAATAAAATGGGCAAAAACCTCACAACCGTATAATTAGCCTGGACTTTATGGGGAAAAAAAGGCCAATAAATGAATTACAGAAATATTTCAGACCATAGTAACTCGCGAATGATACGGTCGATTCCAACTTATGAGTACGTGGTGCCCTAATGCTTACAGCAGTATGGATGAAGATTTAAGCAAACATCCTTTAACATCCCCGAATACTGTAATTATCATTCCAAACCGAGTCCAGATAAGACGTATGCTGCATGCTTGTGAATTGTAGTATGCTGAATTGCTGTGCAAAATTTCAAAAACAAAAACCTCCTTACAGAAAATAATTTTAATAATAACATTCATCTTACGTCAACTATTCAGGTTATGTTAAAGTAACCATCACACATCATAACTCTGTGTACAACAATGAAATAACCTGGCCAACTACAAACAAAACTCAACACTTTTAAAGAATTCAGTACTGTGTTAGCGAAATACCATCGCACGTGCCTGTTCCATTTGACACCATTGTTGGCAGGCGCAAAAACTATGGTTCAGAAGCACTTACGCTTCTTTTTCTCATTAGTGCATACTATGTATTCTGGACGCTTCACACTCAAAATGTGCCTCTCAACCTTTGAACAATTCTGGCCCAAAAACACGAGCACAACACGACTATTAAATTTGAACATTGGCCTCTAGACGAAATACCAACCTTACTTTTCTACATGATTTCTCAACAATCTTCCGCTGTGACGTTACTAGCCCGAGTAGTTCACGGGGATTCTACACGATCTGTGGATTCCACAGATCATATACGCTGTAGTTTACGTTACACATATAGAAGAAACTGCGGTTCCGCATCAGAAATGAAACTAACGCCACACAACAAGACGGAAGTCCCACGCTAAATTATCAGCACAAATCTGCGAACTGCACCAACGAGACAAGTGGTCAGTAGATTTGTGGGCCAGTACAATATGAAATAGCCGTCCTGTGATTAGTTCGTGCTGCAACTAAGGCAATCATGTCTTGCGACGTTGCTGACACCTGTTGTCATCGGCAGGAAATACCTGACTCTCCATCCGGTCGCTTTGAACAATGATCGTTGGCACAGATCATCTAGTATAGCTGGTCACTGGTACTTGTAATAACATTTAGATGTCACTTTTTTTTGTTGCCGACTCCGCCCATCCCAATTTCTGGGGGCTGGTGGATGGTAAGGATTGGAGTGCGTCAATCTGCATTGTGAGAGCTACGATCCTTCGAAACGTCACATACTTCTCGGCCAGTAACACAGGCCCTATATCAAAGAATGGATGCAATACCGATCATGCATGATTTTCCGAACGTTGAGCATAAAACCGGTCCCACAGAATACAACATAGGACATTATTGCTAACTTTCCTCTATATTTAGCACATCTAATTGGCATTAATGGTGGAAATTTTGGACTGCAATTGCCGTGTCCAGCGTATAAATATATGGGGTATTTTATTCCAAATGTAGTACACAGAGAACAGCATTCCCAGTTGCCATTCCGTAGAAAAGTGAAGCATAGATTGTGTGCAGTGCAATTGAGGGCGCATGTTTAGGTGTCAGTATTAACGCGCAAATATGTAGCCTGATGTAGCATTTAACATCAAAATTACACGCTACTCAACCAAAAAAAAAAAAGTTTATCCCCATCTGCGCCATTAACGAACATAAGAGGCATAAAGATAATGCTTCACTCGTTTCAAAACTCGGCACTCTGAAGTGAGCTTTACTCTCCCGTTCTCCTTGACTGGAGGCTGGATGGGTCACAAAACCGGTCTGGAGGTCTCGGAGAAAATAAAAATACATTGCCTGTGCTGGGTGTCAAACACTGCATCATCCAGCCTGTTACCTATTCGCCATACTATGGCATCCTGGCTAAAGGCTTCCAAGATGCTGAAGTCTTGCAGCATATGACCTAGTCCGGCTGGCAGGTGCCAAAGATTTAGTACAACAAAGTACTGTTGCCATCTTCAAATGCCCCATGAGGATAAAGGCAGCGTATTCTTCCAGAACATGGCTATGTACCACACTACATTGTGTAAACCCAAAACATATGAACCATCACAACTTAAGCACCCAAAATGTTACACACTAAGCCAGTAACTTCAATGTGGGCAGAAATGTTCATGTTTGGAAAACAGTATGTAAGTATTGCAGTATATTATTTACAGAGTGTGGAACAAACTTCATGCAGATCTACCTCTTTCCTAAATCCTCATGAATATTCTCACAATCAATCTCTACCCTTAAATGTGCAGTTGTTTAATAGCTGTTTGCTCCTTACAACCCCAAGGGTGCTCATATCCCTGTTTTAAATATGTTAAACCATAGACCTTCACTTCCATGAACAATTTTTAAGTATTTCCAATACTTATGCAGTTTGTAACAACTTTGTTCACTTTTACTTTATGAAAAAAAAATATATATATATATATGTGCTAAGCTGCTGCAACAGAAGTAACTGAGCAAGAACTTTATTTTCACTAATCTCCAGTAGTCATACCAGAAACTGGCTATAAATAATTTATGTACCAAGCCATACTTTCACAACAGTGTCAATTCCATTGCTTCATAGTCTGACCACATAAATGAAGTCATAATGTTCACTGCACAATTTGATATCCAGTTCTCCATAATCCATAGAAAAGAGAAAGAAAATTTAACACTGCTGACTTACAAAACACCATGTTTTAAAAAGATGTGGAACATTTTGAGTTGGGAGATAAAAAATTACATACAAGATCTGCAGTAATCACTGTGGAATGGGAACATACATGACCTATAATAATATATTCAAACCTGATAATTCCATATTGATACCATGTGCAAATCTCTTCTTCTGATTGGGCATTCTTGTAACGTACAAAACATTACAGCAGCATCCTTAACACCATCTTACTCTGTTCTCCAGATTAAACAAATGTGCAATGAAATAGTTTTGGACAAAGTTAATTTCTCCCCAACACTTACCTTCGGATCAGCTGTCCAATTAAAAAACAATCTCCCTGAGAATTTACAGTGAACCCAGCAATCCCACCAACATTCAACCATTTGGAGAAGGGTACTATTTTAAACTTGGCAAATAGGTCCCATGCTTTTGCTTGAATCATTGTGATATCACTAACTCTACCTCCTTTAATGCCACCTTGAGTTCTGAAGTTACACAGCACCTAATCTGGTGAGTACGTATGAGCAGGTGTGTCATCATGGTGGAAAAACCAATCCCCCAAAATCCACTTTCCAAATCAATTTTGTCACAAACTTTCCCGCATATGCTCTACTGAAACCAATCTTACTGCTTTACCCAAGCTGTCTATAATACATGGAAATAATATTTTCTGGTGTTGGTCTCAAGACAAAAATTACTGACTTTCCATGACTATGAATTTTATCATTTATGGACAATCATATTACATTTCAAAGGAATATACAAATTAAAACATTGCTTTGTGGTACATAAAATTGTATCACATATTAGCACTCAAAAATCCTCATATTATTGGCGACAGTCTGATGAGCTACTGAAAATGATTTTACCAAAATGTCACGTAATAACTTTTTCCACAACATCAGTGAAATGGGAGTGTACTCATTAAAAATTACACCTTTAATTCTACAAACATCCTAATAAGGAACAGGTATGCTTTGTTTATGGTTGTCTGAAACTCACAAAAATAAAAGACTGGATAAACTCCTATGAAAGTTGATAGCATGTTTTATTCCATGAATACACAGACAATACGGCAAGTAACAATGTTGATACTTTGTACATTCTGGCTGAGATTCATTCTTATGCTGTTCACTCCTACACAAGAAAATTCAAGCACTTGTCTTCAGAACATTTCATAATATATATAAATCTCACTTTCTAGCTCTTGTACATTCTCCTGAAAATACCTACAGCTTCCATGTATTCACCAAATATCTACAATGTTGAGAAACAGCTGTAGACATTATATGTTGCCATATTTACCAGAACAAAACTAAAACATCATTGTTCCCAAAGGGGAAATGCCATACGTAATTTAAAAATATAACAAGAGAGGTAAACATAATGGGCTCACATTACATATAAAAAGATCTCCTTTGTGCTTGCTTTAGTTTGATAACAACCAATGTGCAGAGAAGTTTCAAATTGTGCCAAAACGGAAGACATTAGGGTTATGAAACTTTCAACAGCCTGCTGCATTTTGTAACTAGAGCATGAATTAGTGAAATCTGAAAACAGTATTAACTACAGAATAGAAATACATGCTGATGCGATCCATGTCACCTTCTGGCACACACACACCGCTTTTTGAAATTGAGCAGATAAAATACTGGTCATGTCTTTGGTTCTTCAGTACCACTTGGACATCAGTGGTTTAGCCAAAAACTCCCTAAATTTCAAAAATGCAGACCAATATGAAAGGTGGTAACAAGCTCTTGCTTCAGTTCAACATTACAGTTTTAGAAAATTATGAAAAATGTCTCATCCATCACTATACATTTGCATCAATTGATGTTTTCTCTTTCAGTGTTGAATAAAAAACATGTCCCCACATAACAGCTTCTGGAAATATAATTTTATGTAGTGTTAATACTACTAGAATTCTACACTTTATACTTTCTAGCTAGCGAACTAAAAACTGTGTATTTTACATCTAAAATAAATCCCTGATGGGATCATGTAGACTTCGTTTGACAAAGGGTCACAAAGCAGAGTACACATTACAGTCAAGTGTTTTTTCCAACAACTAACCTACTGGTACCTAACCTACCTAACACAAACAATGGAACGCATTTAACTGTCTCGTTCACACCATTAAAACTGTCGCTCCCAGAGTCACTGCCATTCACACCATGAGTTTTAAGAGAGAGCTTTTTGTGGAAACTGACTTAAATGTATAGATACACACAAACACTGATTAAAAAGTATTGAAACCGATATGTCCACTTCAGATCTGCTGATCCTTCCAGCTCAGGACATTTCCAGTGCCAAAAGGACATAAATTATGGGCCATCAAAACAGCTGCTGTCTAGTGGTACCAAAAAGCTGTCATCTATGGTACCAGTTTGTAGCACAACATATGACAGATGGGCTTGATCAGTGCTGGATATCAAGATACAGTGCTCTGCAACTCAGACATACTAATGGTAAAATATAGGCCTACTGTTTAGTGGCCCACAACCATCCCCTTACAGTTTGTTTATCCCTTTCTATATATCTACCCTTTTTACACATTCTGAATCGTCAGAAAAAAATGAGAATACAACATCCACCCTCCTATTCACCACCCTTCAACAAGATGAGTATATGTAAAGATGGATTGTATAAGATCTCTTACAGGAAACTATTTCACTGGTAAACACATAAACGTGAGACAAAAATGTTAAGTCAACTGAAGCCTCATATGAATGTTGCTGTTCTAAAAATACTTTATCACATGTATGCGAACCTACCATCATGTGGCAGGTGTTTACTGAGTATATTAACAGCATCAGACTCTACATTTATATGTACAGGAAATGTAGTATCAACTTGATACGTCCAATTGATCCTGATGGATCCAGAATCAAATAGCATACTTGTGTTTTCATATGTTATTCAACATAAAGAAGCGGTTCACTGTTATATTAACAGTGTACCAGTAAGGACTGCATTTATAATAAATATGTAAATGAAAACTAATTTTGAGCAACAAAGAATACATCCAAAACAAAACCATGATGATGTGTGTATCTTCAACATGGCAGAAAAATTATATTGCCTGACACACATTATCTCCATATTGGAGTAAATGACACCATGAATTGCATGTGTCTGTGAAAAGGCTTAGTGTTCAAACGGTACGGATTTAAAAATGTAAATATATATAATACATGGCAGTATGATGATGGGAAACAACTAAGGAGGGTGGTTTTCAGTTATATGTGCCATGATCTAGCGATAAAACGCAACCAAAAAAAGCATATGTGGTCTCTTGTTCAAGACAAAACCCCCATTTTACACAGCAATCATAAACAAATGATTAAAAATTACAGATCATCAATTAATTAACCAATTAATTAGTCAGTACCAAAAATTTAATGATTTTTTTTAATTCAAGTTGTTCCTAAATTCCTGTGTTGAGTTGGAAGCTTGTAAACATCTCAAACTACACACCCTACTTAACAGAGAGGAACAAATCAGAAATAACCCAAAAACACTAGAAATAACAATAAAAAATTGGAACCTTTCAAAACCATATTCATAATCCACAGTGAGGCATATAGTTTCCCACTAGTGATCCAAATCTGGCCTGTGGTTGGTGTAATCCTCACTCTCAGCGCTACAGTGTCCATTCCAGCCATCTAACATAGCTGCCAAACTATGTAACAAGTCCACTTTCTTGCCATAAGACAAAACTATAGGATAGTTTTCCAACAATTCAGAGATGTTTCTCCAATGCTGTCCAATAGAATGAATGCCACTAGCTGATGACAACTGATATTTGACGTGATGATGATAAAGTAATAAGTGACAGATGAGGCAACGTGCAAGTTGTGGTTGTGTCATGTATGCTGGTGTCAAAATATGTCTTACATCAGACACTTCAGTATGGTGCAAATCGATTGTACCCACTCCGGTAAACTGCTGCCTGAAAGATCAAGTACATTTGAAATAAACAACTGATTTACACAATGAACATGCCACCAGAATTAAAATATTTACAAAATAATCACAGTTGTAAAATTATTACCTTGTTACACAAACTACTTATCAAGCAGTTCTCCTTTCATATTTGAGTCTGACTTGGCTGGCACCAAATAATATACTTAACTAGAAGAAGCAGAATTCCTGTAATCCCAGCTTTGTATAAATTGGAATTCGTGACAGTCCAGCACCTTATAAGTCCCAAAATCAGAAGTCTTGCCTTCTACCAGAAAATGCTTTTGTCAATTAAATACGCAGAACTAAGAATCATGCTCAAAAAGGCCTCCAAAAGTGTATGTACATCAACTGTTGTGGTATCTCCTGACACCTTGTCTCCTATTCCATCAACTTCTTCAGCCATGAAGTCTCAAGATAACACAAAAGAGGAACATGATGACCCTACACTAGCAGACTAATGACATATCCAAGTGGAATACTCCTCTAATTAGTTGCACAGCCTAAGTATAGTAGCATTAACAAAAAACTATCTGTAAGAACTTAGGTACTGTCCGATAATCTGGAATATTTGATAATTCAGCACCTGTCTGGTCCATATGAGTTTGATTAACAGAATTTTGCTGTGTATGAGACAGTAAATAGAACAAAGAAGCTTTCATCAAATGCACCTTGTACACTCATTAATTACAGTACGTCAAAACAGCCAAGAATGAAAATATTACGAAAGTGGATGCCAGCATATCACAGTACAATGACAAGGGTGACAAATGCCTTTCGGGAAAGAATAAACTCAAGCGACCACCAGTCTTACTAACCCAACAAAATCACGTAACATATTTCTCAGTAACTTAATAAAACAAAAAAAGTGTACAAATCAAGCATAAATATGCACAAAGCAAGAAGTATGAATTCATAACATGGTTCTGTAAGCTTCTTACTTATCTATTAGCATGGATGCTTTTATGTATTTAATGGAAATTATACTACAAATGAACCTCATACTTCATATCTACTGATGCTGACCAAAAAAACTAGAAAACATGCCATTCTCACAGTATACTGACAAATTTTGAGGCACACTAAGTTTTGGGTTACTCACTAAGCTGAAACTTTGTATTAAAAGAATAAAATTATCATCATTCATTAAATGTTCAATGTAGAATGCATGACTACTTACTCCATATCCAGCAACAGGTCCTATGCTATGTCCAAGGTAGGGGTCTGCATATTCACGGCCATAACTGAAAAATAAACACACATAAAAAAATAGAGAAATATATAAATCTAATTCCACCCTTGATGTAAATAATTAAAATTTTTTATATTCATGTGCTGGAAGTCCTTGATCATTAAGTACAATAGTCAGATGGGTTACATTTCTGGCACATTATCTGTGACTTCCTCCTGAACAATTTCACTGCAATTGTGAGTGCAAAATTTCACAAGTAAATACAAAGCATCATTGTGGAATGAGGACTCGTGGAACTATGGACTGGATGAGGTAAAGTTGAATATAGTCCTGGCTGTTACCTGGCCTTCCTTAAATTCTTCATATTAATGTAAACCCATTTTGGGGATTTTACTTTGCCTTGCTTCTCTATGGGTACCTGAAGAGAAGGAAGGCCAAACACAGCAATCAGTTGACTCCACCCAATAACTCCTACTGACTTGTATAATTTCACAAGCCCTGGACTAGTACTGCTACATATTCCAGACAGTCTGGGTGTTGAGGTATCAAGACATGTCAAGACTGTGATAGTGGAGACACAGTAGGTCTTTGAAACAGTGCCCGATTTAAACAACCTGACACAACTGTTGGCCTGATACAATTTCATTGCAGAGATGTAACAAAATGAACATAACAGGTTTTGAGAAATAACCAACAAGTGCATATACAGATATGTAAATTTAGTATATTATATATAATCAGCATAACCTCCTTCATGTTTCAGCCACCTATTGTGGCCATCTTCAGGAAGGTGTTCTTTGAAGGGTATATTACATGGAATGTTAAAACAATTTACAAATATAATGTTAGGTTTTCACAAAAGGTTTAAAATGTGTTAGAACATAAACCTTAACATTTTATATTTGTAAACTGTTTAACATTCTATGTAATATATCCTTCAAAGAACACCTCCCTGAAGATGGCCACAATGGGTGGCCTAAACATGTAGGAGGCTACGCTGATTATAATGTAATAGATTTACATATATGTACATGCACTTGTTGGTTATTTCTCACAGGAAATCATCAGCGCACATTCATGAATCATTTAAAACCAATGGAATATGTTTCATAACATTACTTTCACTCGATGGAAACAGGGCCAGTTTGAAACCTGTGTATCAAATACGCTTTAGACAATAACCAGTGTCCAGTGTAATATTATAACAAACCTTTCATGAAAAAATGGGATGAAGAAACATCACCTACACAGCAACCACATTCATAATGAACAAACAAAGACAGTAAAGCAGAATACGATACAAGTTACCCACAAATTCTGCCATATTTACAAAATGAACATTATGTGAGAAATATTTAGGTGTTGATAGGCTGCAGAGTCTGACATAATCCTGAGAGCAAACATGAACAGAATAATGCTGTGGAATACTTCAGTAATTTCAAATAATGACTCAAGACCAATTCCCACCTTTATCAAGCATGACAAAGCAACAACCTACCAAGCTCTTTCCTGTGATGTGATGCCATGTAGTTTGGTACATAGATATCAATATTTAGGAAAACCTGCTGCCTCCACTGTCACACTCCATGCCTCCACCATGCTGATGGAGACAGCACATTCTCCTGAAATCACTTATCTACCAACCACATCATCCCACAAGACAATAATCTTCACTGCCATTTCTGTGAGAACCCGAAATCTCACATGGGCTTACCAATCTAACCCCATAAAAGAAGTGATCAGCAACCAGTCCCATTAGAAATAAAAATTACAAGTGACAGCAAGAAGATGGTGGCTTATTTCTATGTAACAAGGGTTCATGTGACTCAGCCTACTGTTAGGCCTGGTTCATACTACTGGAACAACCACATTCCAGTCACAGGCTCGTCAAATATTCTTCAATGTGTGTGTGTGTGAATATATATGACCACACTCGTAATCATGTTCAAGGCACAGCAGATTTACAAACAGATGCATTTACATAGGAAAAGAATATTTTCCCACACTATGATCATGTCCAAGGTGGCAATTAAACTTCACTGCACAATGGATGTCAAGATCCACTGGACAAAGTAACTTAGACGCTCCAGGAAATGCAACCCAAGCATATGTTGCTGCAAGATGACAGGTCTTCACTTGTAATGAACACTACAGTGACTTCCTGCAAACCACTCCAGTATGGCTAGCTATTTACCCACTAGGCCTACAGGCCCTCCATACACAGTCAATTCTAAGGCTCTGAAGAAGCCCTCATTCCAAATCAACTGACATCACTGCTTCCAGAGCTGGTCCAGAAGAATGCAACATTGCAGAGAATGAAGGTATGAATAAAACATACTACCAGAGTTAATCATATCTCAAAACTTTGCAGGTTATTATCTACTGATGTGCTAAAATATGGAAATACTAATAACTTGTATTATGTATGATACATTAATGGTGATCAGGACAGACATTGGAGAGTAACATGGAGATGTAGGACTCCTCAGGATAATGACATGGAAAACACAGGTGAGGTACATTTGGGTAGATCCTCTGGAACATGTAATATACCTTAAATTTTCACAATTTTGTAGATGAACAGAAACCACAAGGATCTTAATGATGTCATGAGCAAAACTGGGTTCAGTCACTTTCTTACACACAATAACAAACAAATAATCATGTGTTTAGAGTAATCACAAAGTGTTTTCAAAGCTTGTCACTTTTCAATTAAAACTTCCCTTCACAAAATGGTCAGTACCCTATCTAAAATTAACATTCATGCGGCAATATATACTGGTCCATTTATACTCAGTCCAGAACTTCTCCAATGCCAAGTCCTGACTCACCCTGCAACAGCTGCGTAGCCTGCCACAGGTTGGGCTGCAGCAGCCGCAGCACCATAAGCGCGTGCGGCAACGGCTGTGTAGCTGGCAGCTGCTGCGTAACTTGCCTGTTGGGCAGTCGACAGAGGGGTTTTTAGTAGCGGGGTTGCAGCAGCTGCGGCGGCCTGCAACACAATGATAACCAGCATGCAGCAGCAGCAACCACTTCCAACGGCCAGCGAGCACAACCAAGCAGAACTACACTCTACAGCAACATACTACACCGAGTCCACAGTTGGCAAGCAGTGGTTCCAGCAGAAAGGGCATGTCACTGTGTAACTTTCACAAAGGGATACATAATGTCTATACATCAATTTTCTCCTTTAAACAAAAATAAACAATTTTGTTAAATAACTAAGCTAAATGTCTTTTAATTTATGCATCAACCACTTGTGTGACTTACTCATAAATAACAATACTACAAAACTACAAACAAGGTATATGAAAAAAAAAAAGTAACAATAGTAATATTTGAAAACAAATTTATACTTCTTGATATAGAGGCATGTGCAACTATAGTAACAACTACGGATATTATCACTTCAAGGCAGTGCAAACTTTACCCTCAATTTGTTGAAGCCATTTGCCATTAGACCTGCCAATCCTGGTGTGAAATGAAAGTCCATATTGCAGACATACATTAATTAAGCACTGAGGTTACAACACCATGTCCTTCCCGTCACAAATACCATGCTCATATCACCAACCACATCCCAAACAACCAACCTGCTATTTCCAAATAACCAAACTAGCCTGTAAGCAGACTATAAACACACACACTGGGTAAGTTAGATACCTTTACATACTGATAGTGCATGTCATTAGCAGGTCAGTGATGTCCACTGAGTTTGCAACGGGCCCAAACTCACGTGCAGCAGTGAATGACATGACAGAGTATTTACAGCATGTTGTCTATTCCTATTGTGGGTAAGTGAGGTGTAAGACCATGACTTTGCAATTACTGTGATGTGAAAGGAGAGGATACAAGGTTATCATTAAAGTATCTGGCATTTACAAGGTATCCATCAATTATTTTTGAAAGACCTCTCCAGTTTCTTGTGGTGAGCCTTAAAACCAAACTGTGGACTCAAACTAAATACTCCGGAGATCCATTCTGTCAATAATTACAAGCAAAGATCTAGCTGGTTAAAAGTATATACGCAATCAACATCTAGTGCATACAGCATAAATTATTTTTCCATTCAAATTTCATGAGCCTTTTGGGAGATACAAAAAGCGATGCATATTAGGATATTCAAATACTTCATTCAAATAGCAAACAACCGGTTTTACCTCATTCGCAGGGTTCCCAGCCTGAAACAAGAAACAGCCTCTCAAACACACAGACACAGATACAGTAGCAGGGTGCCTAACAGTTCCAGGCTCTACTCTGATTTAACACAGTATCACCTGCCACTGTAATCATGTTTTGTCATCCCAATGCCAACTAGAATATTGGCTCAGGAACAAAATATCAAACTGTATTAAAAACCGTTTAATTTTTTTGGGTGGCTTACGGAATAACAACATAGTTAGGGCAGGAAAAACTTTTCTATTTAAAACATCTACAGAAATGGGAACACTCCTTTGGAATATTCACTGCACAATAAAACTATATTAATTTTTCAGTCCACATGCACTACATACACACAAAATACAACAGAGAAGAAAATAACCCCCTTTCCCAAAAATTATTTTCCAGAAACAGTAATAATGGAACATCAAGAAGCTGGTTACACTGACTGTAACCTTAACCCTATACAACTGAACTCCATAACAATGAAAGCTATGACTTTCTAAATGTGTATGTGGGCAAACTTTAGGTTTAGAAGTGCACGTGTACATCCTGCTAGATGTTAGACACCCTGACATATGCAAAGAAATGCAATGCATCAAAACATATACCACAGCTTAATGAACATTTCCTATGGTACATTATTTACATGAAGTAACACAAAATGAAACATACAGAGAAATTTTCCTGTACATATACGGCCAACTCTGCATACTCTGCAAAGAAATTCATTCATAATAACATATTTGAATAAAGTCTCCATATATTAATTTTTATTCTGTGCCCAGTTATTTTTGGACACAAAAATTTCTGACTGTATTAAATCAGACTCACACATGGGAAAACATTAGTTTCAATTCACCTTAGTATTACATTATTCACCTCTCACAAAAGCCAATCTCCCTGTCCTACTGATCATGCTGTTTTAATAAACGTGTCAACAAACTCTCCATAAAATCAAACCAATACTCTCTGTTATAATTTTCAACATAATTCTAACAAAGACTGCTCCACATCATCAATCTCACACTCAACTGATCTTTTTCTTTTGTCTAAACTGATATGATTTACTCAAGTACAATGTACTTTATGTAAGCCTTTCCCTACATAATATTTATGAATGTCATGTCAAGTTTTCAATACTGATGCAAAATTTTAAAGCAAATTTGGTATTTAATCTGTTCAAATATAATGATTGGATGTAAGAACTAACAGATACACTATCACACACAAAATAGGTACCAAATTATCAAACATTTATAGTGGACTATGTTATATCAACAGCACGAAAGTCATAAGTGTGAGTTAAAATTATGGAAAGAAGGCTTTATCAAAATGGTTGCAAATGACACATATATTATCTATATAGTTAAATGTTGTGTGTGTGTGTGTGTGATGTGTGGGAGCAGAGGGTTAGGAATATGTTGTTACTAGCTTGTGAGACTACACTATCATGTTTCCTTCTCTACAAAGAAAAAGTCTGATTCATAAGATTACCATGCTGTATCAGCTGCACATTTTTACCCATATGATCAATATTATGGCACAGGAAGCTACCCTAATGCCACACTTTTTCATTTCATACAGCAGTAAAAAGAAAGTAATGGACAGTACTCAGGAATGACACCAGGGGCATTTACTTATAGGATACTGAAGGTCTGTATCATAACACGTATTTGAAAAATATTAATCTCCTCCTCTTCTGCAGAAGACTAAACACCAACATGACATCTGTACATTTCCTTTTGGTTCTGGTCTGATGGTAATAAATCTCTAACTAAGTAATGAATTCTTTACAAAACTAAAACAATATATAAGGAGATCACAGCAGAACCCTTAAACCCTCCTTTCACACCACATAGACCGCAATCTCTGGGTCTTATTACTGTTGTTCTTATTTGATATTTGTGAAGAACTAACTATTTAAGGACTGATTCTGCAAACATTGCACATGCTGATATAACCTCAAAGTTATGCACTTTTGCCAAGTCTGTAATTGTTTACTTATAATGTTTAATATCTAGAACATACATACACTTACTATATATATTCATACCGAATTTCACATGTTCAGATCCAATACTTCATCAGTTATCATTACAAACTTGTAAGCTTACACTACAAAAATAGTGTCTTAACAACAGTTAATTCATTTTTATCAAATATATTACCCTACATCATACCAGGTCTCTATAAAGTACATGGTGGAAATGTCATTCCCATCTAATAATTCTGTGCATGTTGTTACTGACAGTAGGAAATTAAGAAGTGTGGCACTGAGGTGTTTTCCCATGGCATAACGTTGCTGGGTATCAACCATGCATCACATTCATCTCAGTATGGACAAATGTGATCTGTGGTTGAGGTTCAGATATTCTGGATATTGTCTTAAAAAATGCCAGGTCTTGTAAACACCCCTCTTAAGAGCAAGCATCCTAATGTGTATACTGTATAAGTATACACTTTAAGAAACCAAATACTTACAAAGTATATTTCTTGCAAATAAAACTGTTGGTCCACAGTACCATTTACACATGGAATCTTTTTAATAAAAATAATAATAATAAAAAAAGGGCAATTCATTAGAAATAAATTCTAACTGCCTACTTAAAATGAATACTGGAGGGGTGGATGGGCACAGGGTAGGGGACACCCTGAAGTGGCATATCTGTCTTTTGCATGAACCCAGTCACACCTCTTAGGGGAAGTCCGTAACAATAATCCAGGTTTCCTTATATCTGGCACAAACACTCTGTTTAACCAATTACCTGGCATAAATAACTACAAGTAATGGAAAGCAGACAAAAACCACGCATGTACAAAACACAAAGAAAGTACAAATTACTGGCATTATGATGCCAATTGTATGCATACATCACTTCTAGTTTCAGACTTAGAAAATTTTAAGCACCTGAATTTTTTGCACAAAGTATACACGCTTTAACTATTAAGCCTGAAAGGACTGAGCAACTGTACAGAACTTTTACTGCTAAGTAACAGTAAGATTTGGTTTTGAAAATATATCACATGACTGTAGATTGAATACAAAGAGAAATGTAATTTTTCAGTTTTATGCTCCCTACAGTTGATCTATTACGGAACAATGATAACATTATGACATTTACTTCATACTCTCAGTTCCTACCTCACATAAGGACTGTTAACTTTGAGAATCAAATAAAATGCAAAAATACTGTCTGTGGGTAAAAAAAGAAAAATGTAACATTAAAGAGCAGGTAGAACAAATAGCAACAACTCATTTAAACAGTCAAGATGATATGCAAGTACTGTGGCACAGTTTCTAAAATCTACGAAGTTTCTTAATTTCCATTTCTTAACTACATAAGTATGCTTTGATCTGTTTTAGTCTTTATATTACATCACAATATTTATCTTTTAAAATATACTTTCATTAAACTGAAAACCAAAGTTAAAAAAAACTGTTTTAATGGGTTTGAGAATTTTGTAATGAAAAAGCGCTTAATTATTACACTGTAGTTTATTGTACGGAAGACATGCCCATAAGAACCGTCATCAATTTTTTTTGTTGGTCATCAGGAATGTACAAACAGCCAGAGAGTTCCCAGATTTGTTGTGGTGTCTGTACTGTATACAGCTGAATGTGTAAGATGCCATGTTCTACATCATGAGGGGTACATGCAAACACTAATATTTCAACACAGTACTCTCCACCGAAATTTGCAATGTAACAGCTGGAACAACAAGTTATCATCAAGTTCTGGCAGTGGTTGTGAAAATCCCCTTCAGATACATCACATTTGTTGACATGTATATGATGCCCAGAGTCTTGGACACACCATTGTTTCAACAGAATCATCAGTTCCAAGGAGGATGGGAGTTGCTGTGTATAGTATTCACAAAAAAGTGTGCACAGAACAGATGAATAGGGATGTGCAATGCAGTGTATACACCAACTGTACTCAGACTGTCAATGATACTGTCACAACAGTGAAGGAAGCTACCATGCCATCCTCTATAAGGATCTGATGACTTTGAGAAGCACATTTCATGACGTAATGCAGAACTTAGAAAGACAGGACTTTTGTTAGGATCTCATTTCACCTGCATATGACAATCCCATGTTGCTGAGTAACATCATTACTGGTCACATAACATGGTTCTTCCTATGTGATCCACAAATAAAGCCTCAGAAGACTGGGTAGAAATCACTAATATCCCCACATAAAATGAAATGTCACCAGGGATGGTCTAGAGCAAAGGTAATTCTGGAGGTATTTTTCAGCAGCCAAAGTATAAGCAAAGAAATTCAGTCCCAAAGGATCTACAATGAACAAGACACAATGTGTCAGACAGCTATGTTGTTTACGAAAAGCAACCAACTAGCAACTACCAAACACAAGGGCAGTGAATTCTTAGACGTTACTCCATGATAATGTTCTGGTGCATTGCTCCACCCTTAATCAGCAAGAACTGGTGGAACACAGCATTGGTGTGCTATCACACTCACCACATTTTAAAGACATGGCCTCATGCAACACTCCTCTTTGTATGGCAAGAAAACACTGTGTGATGACCACTTTGACAATGCACAGAATGTCAAGGCTGCTTCAATATAGGTTCTTTGCTTGACAGAAGGAGAAGCATTCCAGAAATGCTTCCAAGACCCCTACACCTCCTGCCAGAGATGCATTAGGATGGATGGAAATGATTTGTATGGGGGTTTCATAACAGCTTGCCTTGCTCCAAAAATTTCAGTCCCAAATTAGTAATAAGAGAACTTTCTGAGTGTAGCAGTACATGCATAATACTGCAGTAATCAACAGCTTATGCACTTTCATTATTTTAGTGCAGTTCACTATGAAAGAAGTCTGTTGGAGGAATGAGAACAGCTTCTTATGTTTACAAAATACAAATATAATGCTGTCACACTCTCCTCATGAAGCACAGAAAATGAACACAAATTTAACACCAGTGATTCACAATAAGAAAATTTTATTTTAGTTCATATTACTTAAATATACCCCTAAATTGTCTGAAACCAAATAAAATTTTCAAAATGGGTGTCATGCTAAATGCCTGTACACTGCATAATCGTTGAGGTCAGTAACATCTGCAACTTTAACTCCAGACCAAAGCAATGTGAATTATTCTAAAATTACATAAACTACGAAGAAAATGGTATATTTAAATATTATGTACTGAAATAATGTTTTCTTGTATATAGGCAAGCTTATAGCCTGGAAAAGTAAAATATGCATTCAGAACAAATATATAACATTCTCACACAAGTGCATCAGCATGACAAAGCATAGATAAGGCCATGCTTCAAATGCACCAAGACCTAAACACTCAATAAATTAGCACTGGCCATGCCACAAGCGATCAAAACTTTCACAAAATAAACTCCAATTATGTTTTTTTTTAGGTGAGGAAAAAATAGGCCTAATATAATATGAAAATACTCAGTAAGTTTGATCCTTACACTCTCAAACTCTACTCCTACATGACATACCAAATTCATTAACATCAACAGAATTAGATCATGTCTGTCATGTTGTTATGCCATATTGTAAAGAAGGTGGTGACCAAAATTTTTAAGACAGCAGTTTTCACAAAACAGTGGTAACCACCTACAAGACTACACATTACCATAACCCAGAAGATAACAATCTAATCTCTCACCTTCAAAATCTTCAAAACTCTTATCAACTTAGTGAATTCCCTGTCATCACACATTGCATATTTGTGGATGCCCAGGTTTTTATATGATCTAACAATCTGTCACCATTCTGTTATACATCACTATATTAAAAATGAATATTAGAAATGATAAAATAGTTTGCATAAAAGTTGCATGAAACTACAAAAATGGCAACTGTCTAATATGACCACTAAAAATCAGTGTCCAGCATTTGAACTTGAAATCTCCAATTTCTATTGCATTTAGATCATAGATCTGAATATGGCAATCATATTTTACGTAAGTAATAGACAGTATAGTATCTGATAACACTGTGTATGGTTTGATCTACTTTCAGATTTCATTACCATAAATGTAGCAGTAACTGTGGCACATGCAAAAATATTTGTCCTACACACTGTTAAGAATCTTACCACTTTAATATTATATTTTCTCACAAAGGTAGTTAGCATATAAAGGTAATAGGATTTTCATGTACAATATGCAAGATAATACAGTATGCTTTGGTAGATTTATATAGTCATAAACCATTCAATTAATGTAATTTTTAAATCTTAATACCTGATTGAATAACGTATTTCAAGAAGTCCAAGCAAGAAGTGAAACAAATAATAAATACAGTAGCATTCCTTTAATTTGGCACTCCTGACAGTTCAGCATTTTGAGGAAAATTGTCCCAAGATATGAAGTTTTGCCTTTGGTATCTTCTGGTATGTGTATCGATTCTGTGACTTCATCTTGGATTATCATGACTTTATTGAGTCTAATGAGTGGCTATTGATAACGACTTCAAAAGACCCAATATGAACAAATAAGGTATTGCTGGCAAGAGGAAACATGTAACTTTAACAATAATGTTGAAACTTGAAATTGGCAAAGCCAAAGTGTGGTTATGGCTTCACACAACATTGGATTTTTAACCACCTATGATATAAAGAAATGGAAGGTCCAATTACAATCATTTATGGCATCAAGCAAAAGTGTGAAGGGCTCTCTCAAGCAACAAAGATTGAAGGTGCCTAAATTAGTGCAACTATACAAAGTGTTGGATAAGTAGTTTACAGCAATGTGTTCTGTATGAAAGCCTGTGACTGGGGCTCTGACACTTAAAAAAGCTGTCTTTTTAAGATAAAATGACTATAACTGATAAGTGTATATTGTCTGAGGGCACTAACTAAAAAATCACCTGCCAGAACTTAGGTCACTATACGTACTGTTGGATAATCAAGAATATTTGATAATCTGGCATGTCTGATCTCGTAAGTACTGAATTAAAGAAATTCTACTGCACTGCTTCCTATACTGATATAAATATTAAGACGGCTAATTATTAATGGTACAACAATACTCTCTTGGTTCACTCCTATATAGACAAAAATGCAAGCATTAAACAAATGGGATATTTTCTTCATTCAGTTCCCCTGGACCAAACATCTAACTCAATTTAGATTAGTTTTCAGAAATATTCCAAATCCTGCTGCTGACAATTGCAACAAAATATAATCCTTTGCAGTGGTAAGACATCACTGACGAACCACAACACACCATTAAGTATAACACTACTATCACAATGCATCATGGGCTAAAGAGCAATCCATAATGTCTATATAAAAGAAAGATAATAAGCAAATGCTCACCTGTAACCTATAGTTTGGATCTGCAGTTGCTGCATGAGCTGCTAAGAAGGGGTCGTAGTAGACACTACTGTGAAAAAGACAACACTGGTGTCACCAAGGTTTTGAAAATACTAGATATATTTTCACACTCAACAAAGCATATTCAATTATAGATATAACTCCCCCTACCCCCAACCCCACCCAAACAAAGTTACTAAAAGCCATAAGCAAAAAAGAGAAAAGGTTTGATCCAGAACTGGTTTTAATCACACTTCACGTAGTGCAACTAGCAAGTGAAAATCTAGTATTCTTCCCACCTAACTTCCACAAGCTTAGTGCAATGATCGGCTCCCACTGCAAGCCTGGTATTAAAATCTGGTGTTGCCAAGTTACTGCCTATAATTTTAACTTGACAGATTTATGACTGAAATACACAGTGTATTCATGTAAAAGACAGGCAAGGTACATATGACATAACATAGTGGTGCATTCGTGTAACAATTGCTGCAGTGGAAACACAACAATGCATTTATGGAAAATCAATGCCACCACAACAGTGAAACATATGCCAGTCTTCAAAGAAAAGTGCCTGATACTACATGGAAACAAAAGAATGTTCATTTGCTCATGGCCTTCTTTAGAGTACAAGGCTAAAAAAATCAAAATCACAGATAAGTCACTGCACAGTTTCTTAATTGTTGTTAAGTGTTGCCACAGAACATTTTATGAGATCAGACAGCATTAATGAATTATGAAGCAATAGGTATTAAAATATGTGTGATTGTGTTCTTGCTTTTGTTATTGGCCAAGCAAATTGGGTCTTCTCTGTGCCACATTAGGTTGTCATTTGTGGACAGTCTGGCTCTACCATATTTTCCATATCTCATAAATGGCATGATTTTCAGAAAAAGTTATTGAACATAAAACATGTGTTTTGATATTCTCTACAACTTTTGTCTGAAACACTTCTCCTTTTAAGAAGAATTCAATGAGATATTACCGCAAATTTGCATAGTTCATCATGTGAAGTACCCATTAGTCTTGCAAGATTTTAATCAAACTTGGACTTTGTCCACAGATTTTCAAAAAATCCTCAAATATCAAATTTCATGAAAATCTGTCCAATGGGAGCCGTTCCACACAGACCTACAGATGGACAGATGAAAAAACAGACATTGCAAAGTTAGCAGCTGCTTTACGCTATTTTGCAAGTATGCCTGCCAATGAAACAGTCTAGTTCAACCCATAGTGCGAGACCAGTTTCAGCACACGGAAGGCTCAGTTCATGAGGTTTTTGCAAATAAACATAAAATCTGATTTTCTTAGTAGTGACCATAACAACTTAACACAATGACTGCCTTGGTGGACACTGGTGTTTCCCTGTACCTTGCACCACAGCAGTCACTGGTATCCAACCGCTTTTACTCGGAAGGGTTTTCATGCCATGGCCATGTTCAACGGATGCATGCAAGCTTTAAGGTGTGCTGCTTGTAGCAACCGCTGTACTTTTCATGGTCAGTGTCAATGCAACACTCCTATGCAGCTGAGACAATTTTCAATAGTGCAAAAACAACACAAAGATTCAAGTCTTTTGGGACACAGTGCCATGTCAATTGGGAAACAGTCACCCATGCTTCAAAGTACTGCTATGTCTTCATCTTTGGCAAGGTCAAGCAGACCAGGATACCCTGACAATGAAAGCATAACAAGCCTCTGAAAGGTCAGTAACTATTTACCAACTGACATGGCATAATATCTCTGAAGACTAGAATCTTCAAAACCACAGTGAAAAACTCAAACCTTTAAAAAAACAAGGTTTCAAGAAGGTGGTCTGAAACAAAGAATATAAAAATGACAGCAGCAATCAACATGATAAATTACTAGAACACAAACACATTATGAACAACATCTAGTATGAAATCTTAACACATTGTTCGTGTTATGTTTTACATATCAATGCAACTTCAAGATCTCTACAGATTCCCAATTGTTAAACATGCAATCAAACAGTGCAGATCAAGAACCATTTTCAAGATCATGAGCACACACAAATCATTCATTTACCTCGTTACTGCTGAACAACTTGCTTTCATAATTTAACTCCTGCAAAAAATTTTCTTTAAATGTAGACACATCATACTTTGTTTGATTTATTTGCTCAATTATCACTTACTCAAATTTCAGCAAATAATGATTAGGGGACCACAATACACACACCAAACAATACTTTTTAATACTATTATTATTATATGCCAAAATATATTTCGAATGTCATTTATGCAAAAGAGGGTAGAAATAATTTCCAACTACTTGTACAAAAATATGTCACATTTAAGAAGAAAAATGCATGTATGCAACACGTATGAACACGCATGGTGTGTGTGGGTGTGAGAGTGTGAGTGAGATAGAGGAAGAAAGAGGGTATCATGTCATTTCTGTCACGCAAGATTCACAATTAAAACCAATCTAATAAAATTTATTGTCTATGTGGATCTTGGTAATTGTGTACAGCTTAAATATAATTATACTGTCCTTTCTTATCAATAAATATAATGTGATGCTTTTAGACAATCAGTTGTATCTCCAGGCCTACTGATAATGTAAAATTTCACTCAAATGTTTATCTCCAGGTCGACTAATGTAACACAAAACGGTACCCACAGCACAGCACATCAACAAAGTGCAGTGCCAGCTGGATCTCCAGGTCTATTGATATAAAATGAAATGGTACTTACAGCACAACATATCTATGATGTACACCAACAGCAGTATTTCTAGGTCAATTAATACAGCATACAATGGCACTCATGGTGTGTATTGTAACGTCCAGTGATATAACATGAAATGCTACTCACCAACACAACATATTCACAAACTGCAATGGCAACTGTATCTCCAGGTTTAGAGACATAGCATGAAATTGTACTCACAGCCCAGCACTGACAGCTGTTATATCCAGGTCTATTGATATAACATAAAATGGCACTCACAGTGTGTATCTCAAGGTCCAATGATGTGACACGAAATGGTACTCACGGTGTGTATCCATGAAGTGCAGTGGCAGCTGCTGCGGTAAGTGGTGTTGGGTGACGAGCAAATGCAGCAGCTGCTGCTGCAGCCGCCGGATATGCAGCACGTGCCCTCCCACGCTGGATTGCCACACCGCGCAGCGCTGCAGCTGCTGGGACATACACAAACAAGACCATGCACAGCACGCCCACACACCATAACATCACGCTATCAGGCCTTTGCTGTGACCCAGCGGGGGTTAAGGGGATCAAGTCAACAGTCCACCGGACCTTGTGTCTCAACCTGGGCTGGTGCTCAGTCAAGATCTATCATGCAATGGACCTTGCAACATACCCCAGAGGCTAGATACATTTCATTGCATTTTTAATGTATATCCGACATTGTTTATTGAATTACTAAGGGGACAGTATACGGATAAACCTCAACCAATGAACACTTGAAATCTAACTGTGCTTTCCCTTTCTAACTAGCCCTCAGGCAATCCTTCAGTTCAAAGAAAGCACAGCCCTTCAAACATTATTACTTCTATTGTCACATGAATGTGAATATTACATGTTAAAATGTTACATGTATAGTTGTTCCTTTGAAGAGAAGTACAGAAAATAAAGTGTTGCAATCCCCCATATTTGTACATAAGTACTGTATAAAAATGGTCCTTCATTAATTACAATTTCTATTTTTTTCACAAATGGATCTCTGTTTCATACTGTGACACGCAAAACCAATGGCACTACAGATAGTTTACAGGCACAAAATGCTACATACATACAGTTCAAGTGACTGTACTAAAGCATCCTTGGTTGTGCAAACAAGATCATGAGAATATCTGTGCCATGGAAAAACTTGGTACATCTGTCAATTATGTCCCATTTAAACATAAACCATTTCACCTAGAAAAGCGCCACTACTGCACAAGAAAGGAGAGTATTGCTGATGATGTATAAGGCAAACTGAAGTCTAGTTAACACCTGACAAACTTGCATCCCCACGTATGAATTTAAGAATAGATTTCCATCAAATTCCACAATAAATGCATTAAAGTAAACCTAACCAGGACTGGCAGTGAATGAGATTAATTTCACATTACGTGGACACAATTCTTCTAACACAGTTCCTTCTCCTTTGTTAAAAAGGATTCTGAAGAGGGTTTTATTATCTAAAAAAGTCTTATGAAAATTACAGTAAAAGCACAAGAAAGTTTCTAGTCTCTAAAGCATATTTCCCATGTCTCAGATGCATGTGCAAAATTTGGTGCAGACTGCTCCTTCAGTTAGCAAAATGTGAGGTAAAGTCTGAACAGGCAAATTCATCACACATTTCTCCATTATCTTGTAACAAATTTCCAATTCATGCGCCTGGGTGTTTAGGACAGTCATGCAGATCACACCATTCCAATACTGCTCTGAAATCACACACAAACACATGGCACCTGATGTCAATCCATCACATTCTGCTTCATTCAAGAATTGGCCATACTTGACCCCCCCCCCCTCCCAAAAAAAATGCAAGTTAGATCGCACATAAATGAAAAATGTGTTTATACAGCCTGAAAGATCTTACAAATAAAACACTTAATGTGTTATGAAATGCATATTAACTTATTGCAAGAATGACATTTGTCATTTATACAAAAAGAACTAAAACAATTTTGACTCAGTACATACATTTAAAAATTTCATTACATGTAATATTCTACCACTTGGAATTTCCAACCACCCAAAACAATAGCATGATACACTATACTCGTTTCTTTCTCTAACAAGTTTAACATACAAGTAGGATACTGAGACATATCTGTCATGCTGTACCCAAGTAGTGCAACTTGTGGTAAATATGGTGGACTGACATCTGTCCTGTTCACTTTCTATGTTACTACACAAGGCCCGGCACACTGTAACTCAGTTGAATAGTACCTCCTCCGAGCAGTACGTGGTGTCAAAACCAGGGGAGCTGTTGTAGAGGTGGAAGGTGTTGTGAGAGGGGTCCCTGTACCCCCCAGCCAGGACCAAGGCACAGCTGGAAGCCGGTAGCCTGACCCACAAGGTAACAGGACATTACAGACAACAGGCAAGTCTAATGAACATAGGACAGCACAATGCTGTTGTGTAAAAACATTCACCATCCTCAGCTATGACAGAATGATCAATTAAACCCACTTACTCTTTTACTTCATCTGAAAATTCCGCTATAAGCAGCAATCTGTGCACAAAATCATAAATTTCATTCAAAGCACTACCTTACATTTGCCTAAAATTTTGCTAATGTTGAAATGAATTTAAACACACAAAAATTAAACCAAGAAACTTCTACAGAAACAAGACGCACATCATATTCTATACCAGGGAAGTGAGTTGCCTGTATACTACTCTACAAACAGCAAATTAGAGCATGCAAATAAATTCAATTATCCACTTTCTCAATAACCTATTTATATATTTTCACTGCCATATTAGTCTCCAGCATTATAAATAAAACATAGTGGGGATGGTGGATACAATTACGAACAATGTTCCTGCTTTTGTGTAATGGCACCATGCACAGTCACATTATTTTCTTCCTATAATAGAATAGTTCACTATTATATAAACACCAAGTTATTTAATCTAAAGCTTCTACAGCGAATGAATTCTGTGGAACTTCACATGGCTGAATGGCGAGTAAAGTAATGTTTCGATAACCATCACTGTTCCCAGCATCAGGAAACATTAGTTTACCCTCCATTCAAACACCTGACCCAGCTATCAGCACAAGACAATTTTGTTAAACCCTAGGAGTAATAATTTAGTAATTATCCTCCTGCCACCATTCACATAACGGTTTACATTCTATGTAATTCCAACATTCAATTTTAAATACAGCAGCCAAACATTATATATTTTTATGAAGATTTTTAAGATATACATAGAAAAGAAATAAAATCCCAGGCAGTTAGAAAGTTGAATATTTGAGCATCAGACTCCATCTGCTTTCATTCACAGCACTCATTCAAATGTTCCAAAAATGGCAGTGAAGAGAAATTCTGAATGCTGCCATCAGTGGACCAGCTGTTTTGACTCACAGACTGGCCACCTAATTACAACTTCTCCTTCAGACAAAGGCAACTAAAGTACCATTATCCTCACTCAAAATATGGCTGCCAACCCTCATACTGACATATTTTGAGATCTGCTATTCCCAGATGATAAAAGAAATTACACAGGCCCCAAAAATAAAGGACAGAAATCTCCCTTCAAAATTTACTAAGGCACTGGTACAGTTCAGTAATTCATGATAACAACATTAAAAAAGTTTTCAAACTGATCCATTCTGTAGCTCCAGTTCTTACGAAAACTACTTCAGAGGACAAATTTAACAAGCTCCTTTGAGCCTAAATAACAATGGCCCTTGCAGAAGAATTTGCAATGTCTATGCTCCCACTCTGTTCCACATGTTACATTATAGAGCTCTTACATGCCATTCCAGAATGCTAGTGAATGAACACAGAGATCTTTCCACCACTCTTCACACTCCTACTGCATCTCCACTGACAATACAGCATCATTAATTCAAGGATACAGTGTGGCCACCCCATCCATCTCCTTAACATGAGCATATATCCTGACCTTCATATCCAGCATGCCGGCCAGTACATCAATGCCCTGCCCAATGCATCACTGCCACTTTCATTGGCTCAATGCCCACTCTGCCTTTTGTCCAGAAGATGAAGGTAACATGATCCCTCAAAGTGTGGGGAACAATTTACCCAGTGTTATAGCTGAATGTCTTAAAGGACTAAAAAATTCAGCACTAACGAATTATTTAAATAAAACTGAAATTTAATTGTTCATAACAAATAAAAATCTTCAAGATACACAGCCTACAACGACCAGTCCTGCAACATTCACCAAGTAATGCTTACTTTATGAATGTATGTATGACAAACTGTCACTAGATCATTAAATCAAAATGTCAGCTCTCCTTCATGTACACTGTTAACCTTCATAATTTGACTTAAATAGGGTTCAAAACGTTATACTGACAATCCTTTTGAGGAAAACATACCAGGAATGATCTAACTCATCTCATCAAATAAGGATGGAGGTACGCATATTCAGATCTGGCTAAATAACTCTATCTGTATAAGCTGGTAAGATCAATTACAGTGTATGTAATTTTATTAATCGCCTCAACATTACTAGGAACTAAAGAGGAAACTGTTCCATCTTGACGGAATTCTTAAATTTATTAATCAATGTCTTGATAGAGACAGATATAGTTGAGAGTATGAATATACCTACAAACTGTGTATCGAATACTGTTACAAGTAAACAATTACAACATATTTCAATGTTGTAAATTTTTTAGGTTATAAATGATATATAAAATAGAATCAATAAAGGACAGTACAAAGTATGTGGATAAATGAGGAACAATGATACAAAAACACACACGTTATGTTTTACATGCATTTCCTGTCTTCTTAAATAAAATCATGTTCAGTTAGCTGCTGTTTTCAAAATGACTACCTAAGATCTGCCAAAATCAGTCTACCACCTATCCAGAACATGGAAGGCTTATGACTTAACATTTTCCAGTGTAAATGCAACATATCCACAGCCCTATCTAATGAACTGCATTCTACATTCCTACATGCTTCAGTTCAAAATGAATCATCATCAAGAAATTCACACAAAACTTTTAAACCACGTCAAAACTGATGTGGTTGTGTCTGACTGATGTTTTATTTTCAAGTGAACAATGCAATACAATGGGATGACTCAGAATAAGTATACCTCATTACCTTTCCATTCTCTTTTTTACTTGATATCAATTTCCATTCTCTCTTTTACTTGATATCAATCAGATTTTTCAAAATCTTTGATGAACAAACTCCACAATAACTTGTTGAAATGTTCTTGAACAAGAGAAACTTTATCTCCATGAAGTAAATGGAACTAGTATTTCATAATTACCAAGCAAGACAACTGTGCATAATAACAACTGCAAGATATAAAACAAGAGATTTTTATATCTCAAGTTTCCACAGCTAGGACACAAGTTATATTTCACTTCCAAACCACAGCTAGATTTCTATGTATACAAACATTCACAGATGAAATTAACAGTCCATACCATAACTCACCAGACTGTTCCTATGAAACCAAGCTGGTTGGCCCAAGAGGAACACTTCTAACTTGTGGGAGATGGCCAGTTTGAATTTGGGGGGGTGAGGGGCAACTATTTTGAGCAGGCAAAAAAGTATTCAGATCCACTAAATGCTGCTTAAATGGTCAAGGGTTTGTTAGTCTGGTTATCATAATTAATTACATCTCCACGGACACTACAACAACCAACTCATTGCACAAATAATGCTAATATTATCAAGATGCTTTAACATTGTGGCTATAGAACATTCCAAAATGATAAACCTGTTACCATATCACCAGTCACCAGGTAATGACAGCTCCCAACACTGAAAACACTTGCTAAAGCACAAAGCAGAAGCACAACATTAGCATGCAAGACTGACTCTATGGTAATTGTTCACAAGTGACTTATATTGTAATAATTCTTTACCTTACATTACCTTGG
>Ga0123353_10001479_pt1 | contig 28771 bp, 14 predicted proteins | sample TergutLab28metaG_3_FD_92763 | JGI IMG/M metagenome (GOLD analysis project Ga0123353, IMG submission 92763) | Labiotermes labralis P3 segment gut microbial communities from Petit-Saut dam, French Guiana - Lab288 P3 | ecosystem: Host-associated > Arthropoda: Insects > Digestive system > Gut ...
ACCGGTGCCGGTTAAGGTAAACCTTTTTTTGGCAGCGGATTTCGATTTCATTTTTGGCATTTTTAGTAATTTTTAAGGGTGAATAATATAGTGTGTTGTGCAATTTTACTTTTTTTGGGCGGAGGTGAACCCCGCCCTTACTATGGGGTGGAGGTGAACCCCGCCCTTACTTTTTGGGGTTTAGTATCATAATCATTCTTTTTCCTTCTAATTTAGGGAGTTGTTCGGGTTTTCCAAACTCTTCCACCGCTTGGGCAAACTTCAACAAAATTAGCTCGCCCTGATCTTTATAAACAATCATCCTTCCTTTAAAGAAAACATCTACTCTCACTTTGCAACCTTCTTTCAAAAACTTAGTAGCATGATTGACTTTAAAATCGAAGTCATGATCATCGGTATGGGGTCCTAATCGAATCTCTTTAATTACAACTTTTGCAGATTTTGCTTTAATCTCTTTCTGTTTTTTCTTTTGCTCATAAAGGAACTTTTGATAATCCATTATTTTACAAACAGGCGGGTTTGCCTGTGGTGAAATTTCAACTAGGTCTAATTCAAAGCGATCAGATAAATTTAAAGCATCTCTAAGCGATAGGATCTGAGGCTCAATATTATCTCCTACCACACGTACCATTTGCGAAGTAATAAACTCATTGATCTTATGGGCTACTTCTTTTTTCTGAGGTGCACCCCTGCGAGAGTATTGATGAAAGTTTTGTGTTGCGATATGTATCTCCTTTCTTTTTGGTTTATAATAAGTTTACGCCTAAAAATTTAGGGGCGCAAAAATATATTTTTTTTAAAACGAATATTTTGTCTTTCGATTTACGATTTTAGACTTCTTCGAAATCCACATCTGTTACATTATCTGTATTAGCATTTTTGTCTCCTGCTGTATTTCCGGCATTTCCGGTATCTGCTCCTGCAAATGGGTCGCCTCCTGCTCCGGCAAATGGATCAGCGCCTGGCTGCTGTCCTGTTGCAGCATACATCTTCTGCGAAGCTTCGTTCCATGCTGCATTTAGTTCGGCAGTAGCGGCGTCGATTTCTGAAAGATTTTTGTCGCTGTGTGCCTGTTTTAGCTTGATTGCTGCCGCTTCTATTTTAGCTTTGTCTTCGGCAGGTACTTTTTCGCCAAACTCCTTGAGTTGTTTTTCTGTTTGGAATACTAGCGAATCGGCAGCATTCAGTTTGTCAATCTCTGCTTTGGCTTTCTTGTCGGCTTCTGCGTTTGCTTCAGCTTCGGCTTTCATTCTCTTGATTTCTTCATCGGAAAGACCGGAAGATGCTTCAATTCTTATCTTTTGTTCTTTGCCGCTGGCTTTATCTTTGGCGGTTACGTTCAGGATGCCGTTGGAGTCAATGTCGAAAGTAACTTCAATTTGTGGGATTCCACGAGGCGCAGCTGGGATTCCGTCTAAATGGAAACGTCCGATGCTCTTGTTTTGGCTTGCCATCGGTCTTTCTCCTTGAAGAATATGCACTTCCACCGAGGTCTGGTTGTCCACAGCAGTAGTGAAAGTTTCAGTTTTCTTGGTCGGGATGGTAGTGTTGGATTCTATTAAGCGCGTCATTACGCTGCCCAGCGTTTCCAAACCGAGAGATAATGGGGTTACGTCCAATAATAAGATGTCTTTCACTTCGCCGCTTAGTACTCCGCCTTGAATGGCTGCACCAACAGCAACAACTTCATCTGGATTAACACCCTTTGAGGGAGCCTTGCCAAAGAAATCTTCCACCACTTTTTGAATAGCAGGGATACGGGTTGAGCCTCCCACGAGAATTACTTCGTCAATTTCAGATGGTTTCATACCTGCATCCGACAATGCTTTTTTGCAAGGATCCAATACTCTGCGAATCAACGAGTCGCAAAGTTGTTCGAACTGTGCGCGTGAAATGGTGCGCACCAAGTGCTGTGGAATACCGTCAATAGGCATGATGTACGGCAGGTTGATCTCAGTTTGGTTAGAGCTCGACAACTCTATCTTTGCCTTTTCGGCTGCTTCTTTCAAGCGCTGCAATGCCATCGGGTCTTTTCTTAAATCTACGTTGAAATCTTTCTTAAACTCTTCTGCCAACCAATTGATGATCTGCTGGTCGAAGTCATCGCCACCGAGGTGTGTATCTCCGTTTGTTGATTTTACCTCAAACACGCCGTCGCCAAGTTCAAGAATAGATATGTCGAATGTTCCGCCGCCAAGGTCGAAAACAGCTACTTTAGAATCCATTTTTTTCTTGTCTAATCCGTAGGCTAATGCTGCTGCAGTAGGCTCGTTGATAATACGCTTCACGGTTAAACCTGCAATTTCTCCGGCTTCTTTGGTTGCTTGCCGTTGCGAGTCGCTAAAATATGCCGGTACGGTAATTACAGCCTCGGTAATCTCATGTCCCAAGTATTCTTCAGCCGTTTTCTTCATCTTTTGAAGAACGATAGCAGAGATCTCCTGTGGCGTAAATTTCCTGTCATCAATTTGCACTTTCGGCAGGTTATTCACACACTCTACTTTATAGGGCACTCTGCTTACTTCCTCTTTTACTTGCTCACAAGTTTCGCCCATAAATCTCTTAATAGAGTAGATAGTTTTAGTTGGATTTGTAATAGCCTGACGTTTAGCGGGGTCTCCCACTTTGCGCTCATCGCCTACAAAAGCTACTATAGAAGGCGTTGTTCTTCTGCCTTCGCTGTTTGGAATCACAACGGGTTCGCTGCCTTCCATTACTGCCACACATGAGTTGGTGGTTCCTAAGTCAATTCCAATAATTTTTCCCATAGTAAATGATATGTTTAATTGTTAATATTTTTAATGAAAACGCTCCATTATTGGCAACAACTGTGCCAAAATTCTCTTAGTGTAAAAAATGGGTAAATTTTATTTCTGCCGTAGAGACGTGGCATGCCGCCTCCCTACGACTTTTCCTTTACTTTCTCAATAATCATTCTTAGTGAACGAATGCCGCGATTGTCGAATTTGTTCGAGAACTGATCCACGTTTAAAGTATAAATCCCTGTTTCGGAAAAATATTTTTTTTGGAAAACAATTATTTGAAGAATCTTTACATTAGGAGAGTCTCCTTGTATAAAAGGCTCTTTCGGGTTGGTGAGGTTAAAATGGACAAATTTCTTTGTAACTCCCCCGTTAGGGGAGGTAATAATAAAATCAGAAAAAAACTTATCCACATTTGGAGTTCCAACAATCTCAAGTTCAAGAATAACAGAATAGGGCTTTTCAGATCCTTTTAAATGGGCTTTAAAAATTTGCGATTTATTGTTATGATCCCAATTGTTGTACTGAAAGGTAACTTTTTCATCAAAAACTACAGATCTGCCACAACTTGCGAAGAGAAAAACGGATGCGATAAGGGATAATAAAAGAGGTGTTTTTTTCATATTATTTTTTGGGTGCAAATTAACATAAAAATTTTTCTTTACGCATTAAAACTCGCGCAAAAGCGCAAAGACACAGAAAAGCACTTTGCGTCTCTGAACCTCTGCGCGAATAATTCAATCTGCTAAAAAAAATAAAAACGATCTTAAAGCGTTTTTTAAAATTGAATATTTAACGCTTTGAACATTTCTAAAATCCTTGTTGCCGGTCCCTGTGCTGTCGAATCGAGAGCGCAACTTTTGGCAACTGCAAAAGAGATTTCCGATTTGCAGATAAATTTTCGATTTTTTGAGTATGCTTTTTTTAGATGTGGAATATGGAAGGCGCGAACAAATCCTTATGACTTTCAAGGTGTTGGAAATGCAGCGTTTCCGTGGTTACATGAAATAAAGAAATATTTTGGATGTAAGGTTTGCGTAGAAGTTGCTTCTGCCGAACACGTTGCGCTGTGTTTAGAAAACAACATTGATGCTGTTTGGGTGGGTGCAAGAACAACGGTAAACCCCTTTTTGGTGCAGGAGATTGCAGATGCGGTGCAAAACTCCGCTCTCACCATTCTTGTAAAAAATCCAATAAATCCCGATATTAATTTGTGGTTGGGCGCCATACACCGTTTTCAGAATGTGGGGATTAAAAATGTGATAGCGGTGCATCGAGGCTTTTCTATTGAAAATGAAAATGTGTATCGTAATGCGCCCTGCTGGGAGATTCCGGTGGCTTTGAAATTGAAGCAGCCGGAGATTCCACTATTGTGTGATATTGCTCATATTGCGGGAAACGTTTCCTTGCAGCAGAGTGTGGCGCAAACCGCCCTCAATTATGGTTTCAACGGACTGATGACGGAGGTGCATCATGCGCCGGAGAAGGCTTTGTCGGACGGCAAGCAGCAGCTTTTACCCGCACAGCTTGCTGCCATGCTGCAAACCTTAACCTTTCCTGTTTCCGAAAACCTTGCCGACAGCGCACTATTCATACAAAGAAATTTAATTAAAAACATTGACATTCAAATCAGCAAATTATTGAGCAAGCGTATGGAGACTGTAGATGCAATTGCAGCCATAAAAACCCAATATGCGCTTCCCCCTTTGCAACCCGACCAATGGAAGAGAGTGGTATCGGTTTACGAAGAAAATGCCTTACAAGATGAGAAATACCAACAATTTTTGCAAGAATTTCTCTTATTACTGCACAAAAGTTCGTTGAGGCGGCAGGAGTAAGGGGTGGTTAGTGGTTAATGGTTAATCATTCCCTCAACAAATTCTCCCATCTCAGGTATGCTGTACGGCTGATGTTGAAGAGAATATTGAAGAAGATGCGTGCCCAATAAGATTTGATACTAAAACCACTAGGCTTTTCAGTGAATTTTTCGCAAAGCACTAATTCTTTGGTGTCGCTTTTAAGAACAACCACCCAAACGGAGCCTTTTTTTATAGTACTGTCAAACGATTCAACCATAAAAAACAACGCATATTTTGAAGTATTTGGGATTGTTGCCTGACGAATGTGATTAGCTATGGTATTTGTATTTAGAAGATTTTCCATTCTAACGACATCCCGAATGGGTGCATCTCCTTTATGGAGTTTGTTTTGTTTTTTAATTATAGATAAATCGAAATGTATGGTTGGCTTTCTAAATGCCACACGGATATCATATTTTTTTTGGTCAGAGATTATTAGTGCGTTCCATTCATTGAGATACAGTTGCAATACATCATTGGGGATGTCAAAACCTTTTCGGGTAAACGTAGCTTTCGAAAAATCAATACCCAACCATGTTACTTCTCGTTCTTTGAGAAAATCCGGAAAAAGTTCTTTATTCAAATACACTTAAGCAAAGCTTGATCTAAATCGGCAATAATGTCGGTCACATTTTCAATACCTACTGCAAAGCGCACCAATCCATCGGTAATACCTCCTGCTAACCGCGATTCTTTTGTTATCTTGGAGTGCGACATGGAAGCGGGGTGCGACATTAACGATTCTACGCCACCCAAAGAAACTGCCAACAAGATCAGTTGAATGTTATTCATTAGCAGTTCACCGGCTTTGTAGCCGCCTTTCAACTCAAAACTGATGAGGGATCCGGGACCGGTCATCTGTTTTTTCCCTGTTTCATATTGAGGATGTGAGTGCAACCCGGGGTAACTTACCGATTCTACGGCAGGGTGCTTTTCTAACCATTCGGCTATAATTTGGGCATTTTCCTGCTGTTTTATTACTCGCAACGACAATGTTTTTACTCCACGAATTACCATATATGCCTGCGTAGGATCCATACAACAACCCAAAGTGCACATCATGGGGCGGATCAGTTTGTCTAGCTCTTCCGTTTTCGTCATAATGGCTCCGGCAACAATATCGGCGTGCCCATTAATAAATTTGGTCATGGAATGAACTACAATATCTGCGCCCAAATCTAACGGGCGCTGCAAAATTGGCGTACAGAAGGTGTTGTCCACTACAACCAAAATATTGTGTTGGTGCGCAACTTCGGCTGCCGCTTTCAAGTCGGTAATAGCAATCGTAGGGTTTGTAGGGGTTTCAATAAAAAGCATCTTCGTATTGGGGCGAATTGCTTTTTTAATATTTTCAATGTTGGAAGTATTAATGTAGCTGTGTTCAATGCCAAAGCGCGACCAATGTTTTTCGATAACCACGCGCGAAGGTCCGTAAACAGCGTCGGTAGAAACGATGTGGTCGCCTGCATTTAAAAAGGTCATATAAACAGTGTTCACTGCTGCCATTCCGCTTGAGGTTACTACACATTTGGCGGCGTTTTCCAGTTGCGCCAGTGTTTTTTCCAATGCATGAATAGTAGGGTTGGCAATACGGGTGTAGATATATCCGGGGTCTTCTCCGGCAAAGCAGGCCGCACCATGCGCCGCGCTTTTAAATCGGTAGGTACTTGCCTGATAAATAGGTGTAACAGCCGCTCCAAAAGGTTCCTCAATATCAGAACCATGAATTAAAATTGTGTCTAAATGTAACATAATGGATAATTGACAATTGACAATTGATAATTAAGCTTTGAATTTTATTGCTTTACTAATTTTACGGTTTCAGTTCCTACTTTTACAAAATAGATACCCTTGTTTAAGTCGGCAATTGAGATGCGTTGCGTTAGCGTATTATCTTCTATTTCTCCACTTAGAGGCACGCTCTTCACCAACTGTCCAAAAACATTATAAAAAACAATCTCAGATCTCAAATCTAAAATCGTAAATTGTAAATCAATATAATCCTTTGCAGGATTGGGAATAATTTGCAGATATGAATCGGTTGAATTTTCTGTAATAGAGAAGTAATCTTCCCATTGCGCATTTAGTGTTACATTTGTAGAGATTGATATATTCTCTTCATCCTCATAGCTTGTACCGGTTCCGTTTGTGATAGTGTTCCACCCGGTAAAAATGGCATTTTCTTTTGTAAAGCTGTTAGGGGTTAAATTCTGTGCTATACCATACAAAAACTCTTGTTGAGACATGCTCCCCGTTCCACCGTTTGCTCTGTATGTAACTGTGAAAGATTTAGGGGCAAATGTAGCGTGAATAGTTTGGTTTGCAGCTATATTTGTAAAGGTATAAGTTCCTGTAGCTACGGCGTCAGGGTTGTTAATTCCGTTTATTAACACTTCTGATCTGGTATAAAATGCACCGGGCTTAATGGAAAATGTTTCCGAGTCTCCTTCATAGACTGTGCTAACTCCGGGCGGCTCTATTGTGCCGGTAGTGTCGCAGGTTGCGGTAATTGTATATTTAACTACCGACCCTCCACCCATAAAGTCGAAAGTAATCAACCGGTTAGTTAGTTTAATATTGGTAATGGGTTTATTGTTATTGCTGTTGTTCCACGATCTCATTGCCGGTGTTGTGTTATCGGTAAAGGATATTTGGTTGCTTGTTCCGGGGAACGGGCATCCTGCGCTGTTAATATTTCCATAACTGTCGGGCGAAGAACTTGGCATTTGTTGTGAGGTTCTGCTGGCACAAACCGGATACATCCGTTGCGGATGAGTGGCATTGATAGTATTATTGCTTGTAGGAGCTGCAATTTGTGAATGTACATGATAAATAATCAGCCCGTCTCCCGGAATATTTGTATCAAATTTTATCCGCTGGCGGTTTTCTAAAAGATAGTATTCATTAGCGGTTGTAGTATTGATTCTATAAGCTATTGGGTTTTCGGCAGCGTTTGGCATATTGAGTATTGTTATGGGTGCGTTTAGGATCACAGGGGCGACCCAGCCGAATTGGATTTTGGTGTACATATTGTGATGCGCGGGGCGATTTCCGCCCGGGCTACCGTTCCAGCTTCCGCCTGCCATAATGTCCCATCGTCCGGTACCCTCAAACTGCCCGCCGGTAGCGCCATTGGTATCGTAAAAATCGGGTGCGCCGAAAGCGTGGGTCATTTCATGGCAGATTACCCCAATAGTGGTAATATCTGAATATAACAGTTCAGGCGAACAGGAATACACACGGATACTTTTTCCATTTTTTGTAACTGCAGGTGAAAATTGTGATTTGTGCGACCAGATAGTTTCGGGACCTCCGCCGGCTTCTCGCCCTCTGCCTGCAAAGATAAAGTGAAAGCCATCTACCTGATTATTCGTACCGGTAGAATATTCTGAAAAATCGATATGTGGCTCTGCTGCTACTTGCTGGGCTGCCCAGCGGGCAAGTGGACCGCAATTGGCTGTTCCCCCACTTCCCGCATAGTAAGTTTGACTGTTTGGCGCAGTGTAAATACCGCACAAAGTTACGATTAAATCAAACTTATCGTAAGAAGATTCTTTGAAAAAATCTCTAACACTGCCGTAGGCGCCACTGCTTGTGTAGCCTAATTGATTCATCAATCCTTCAAAATCATCTATGGTTTTTATAAAAGATTTCTCCGGAAACTGCACAAAAGCACACAAAGTTTTATAAAGACCCTCTATTTTTTCACCTCTGTTTTCGCCTTGAGCTGCAAAATTATCTTCAATCTCCCAAACTTTAAGCATCAACTGAATCTGAACATCGCTGTAGAACAGTTTTTTCTTAATATTGTGTAAAAAAGAGGCGGTAACAATATCTCTTTTTTCAATATCTGTGGCAATATAATCGGAAGGTTGTAAGCTGCCGGCTTCATCAAGTTGAGCGTACGATAAATATCCTGCCTTATTATACAATAATGTATAACCGTCTAAAGATTCATACCAGTTAATCCGCTCATCTCCTTTAATTATTACGGTTAATGTTTTTCCATCAGGCTGTGTCATCACAACCGGATCGGGAATTGCAGGAACAGCGTACATAATTGTAGTTGAAACAAATAATATTCCCAATAAAATAATTGACCTCATTTCCTTTTTTTTCATAATATTAAATCTAAAATCGTAAATCTCAAATCGTAAATCTCAATACCCTTTATTAATAAAATCTCTCAACTCATCTTTTGAGGATGAGAATGAAAAGACTTCATTCAGTTGGTAATAATTATTTTTATCTACACAATACCGGTAGGCATATTTTGCAAAATCTAACTTAGAATTTTCGAAAGAGAAACTTCTGCATATTTGGGTAATTTGTGACACACACAGGTAATTATGGGAAGTAATCTGTTTGGCAGTTTCTAACTTGGAGTTTTCGAAAGACTCTTTTTGAATAGTAGATAGCGCTCTGTTGAAATCGCTTTGGGGCATACATCCTGCTTGAGGTGGCGTTCCGTGTCCGGGGTTTCCATATCCGGGTGGATTTCCATATCCGGGCTGGTTTCCATGTGGCGGTGGCGGCGGTGGTGGCGGCGGTGGATTTCCATACCCGGGCTGATTGCCATAGCCCGGATGCCCTCCGTAGCCATGACCAGGAGAATTATATTGATACCTCTTATAGGCGCTCCCTTTATATTGTCCCTGTCCGTAATTGACATTAGTGTTAAATCCGGGGAACAAAAACTGATTATATGCAGAAAAACAGGAATAGTCGGGTAGGATTAAATTTTGAATAAAAAACGGATTTACCATAGCCTGACTCTTTTCAAACCTGAAATTGTTGTTTCTATCTTTGTTTACCACATAATTATTGCTATTATGGTGCATAGATATTAAAACGGTTTGTCCAACAACGCTATTGGCGGGGTTATCCATCTCAACGCGAACTTTGTAGTAGGTGTTTTGCATGCCTTGTATTCTAATAATATGTGTAGAATACTCATTTTGCAATACATCATCAATAAACAACCAAAATTTTTGGTTGGAGTTTGAGCTTACGGTAATGCTGCCGTACTGGGCAAATAATGTTAAGCCGATTAAGCTTACAAGAAAGAAAAGGAGGATTTTTTTCATTTTAGATTTTAGATTTTTTTTGTTAATGTACTACTAATTTTACGGTATTTTCTCCTGCCTTTACAAAATAGATTCCTTTGTTCAGGTCTGCAATTGAGATACGTTGTGTTATTGAGTTTTCTTCGACCTCACCATTTAGAGGTACACTTTTCACCAATTGTCCAAAAGTATTATAAAACTCAACAGTTTCAAATTTAAAATCTAAAATTGTAAATCTTAAATCAATATAATCATTAGCAGGATTTGGTATTATTTGTATTAGAGTTGGGTTTTGCTGTTCGGTAATCCCCACGTTCCATTGTGCATATAGTGTTCTGTTAGCGTTAAGTGTAATCTCTTCCTGGTTTTCAAAGCTTGTTCCATTTCCGTTTGCAATGGTGTTCCATCCAATAAACTGCGAGTATGGTCTGGTAAAAGTATTTGCTTTTAACTTTTCGGTAGCGCCATATTTAATATTTTGCGGTTCCATTGTTCCGTTTCCGCCATTGGCGTCGAAAGTTATGGTGTATGTTCTTGGCGAAAACTTGGCGTGAATGTTTTGGTTTGAAGTTACATTTGTGAATGTATATTTTCCTGAAGATACGGCATCAGGGTTTTCGGTTCCGTTTATTAGCACTTGCTCTCTTTCATAGTGTGTATTCGGGGTAATTGTATATTCCTGTGATCCGCCTTGAAAAACCTGTGTAACGCCGGCAGGGGTTACGACGCCGTTCGAGCCGCAGGTAGCGGTAATATTAAAGGTAGTCAGGTCATACATAAATTCAAAGCTAACAAGCCTGTTTGCCATGGTAATGTTGATAATGGGTTTATTAAGGTTTGCATTAGCCCATGATCTCATAGCCGGTGTAGAGTTGTCGTGGAAGTAGGTTTGGTTGCTTGTACCCGGAAACGGGCATCCTGCGCTGTTAATAGCTCCGTAGCTTGCAGAGGTTGCGGTAGGCATTTGTGTTGTCCTGCTGGCGCAAACCGGATAGAGGCGTTGCGGGTGGGTAGTATTAATGTTATTACTGTTTACAAAGTTTGCAATTTGTGAATGTACATGATAAATCAGTAACCCTTCTCCCGGAACATTGCTGTCGAATTTTACTTTTTGGCGATTTTCCAATAAATAGTACTCGTTACTGGTCGGAGTGTTAATACGGTATGCTACCGGATTTTCTGCCGAGTTTGGCATATTGGTTACTTTTGTTTTAGAATTGAGCACTGTGGGCGCTACCCAGCCAAATTGAACTTTCGTGTACATATTATGGTGTGCGGGGCGGCTTCCGCTCGGTGAGCCGTTACTGCTCCCTGAAGCCATGATATCCCAGTCGCCGGTACCGCTATACTGTCCGCCAATTTCGTAGTTTGTATCATAGAAATCGGGTGCGCCGAAAGCATGTGTCATCTCATGGCAAATTACGCCGATAGTGGTAATTGCCGTATTTGAACTAAGTTCGGGAGAGCAGGAATAGATACTGATAGTTTTTCCATTTTTTGCAACAGCGGGCCAAAACTGCGACTTGTGCGACCATATAGTGCCTGCACCGCCGCCTGCTGCCTGGCACCTGCCTGCAAAAATAAAATGAAACCCATCTACCACGCCATCGTTATTGCTGTCGTAGTCTGCAAAATTAATATGAGACTCCGCAGCCACCTGCTGTGCTAACCAGCGGGCAAGCGCAGCACAGTTCGATACTCCATCGCCCGGCTGAGAACCGGCGTAAAAAACCTCACTGTTAGGAGCCGTATAAATACCGCACAAAGTAACGGTTAGATCGAATTTATTGTAAGAAGATTCCTTAAAATAATCGCGAACGCTGCCATAAGCGCCGCCACCCGTGTAGCCCAACTGATTCATCAACCCCTCAAATTCACTCATGGCTTTTATCATCGCCTTTTCAGGAAACTGTACAAAAGCGCACAAAGTCTTATAATCGCCAATTAAACCACGCCCTTCTCTCCACGCCCTTTGCGCAGCATCCTCTTCAAATTCCCAAACCTTTAACATTAACTCTACCTGCGTTTCGCTGTAAAATAGCTTCTTTTTCGTATTGTTTAATAAAGAAGCGATCAAAATGTCTCTTCTTTCAATATCGGTGGCAATAAAATCGGACGGCTGTAGATTCCCAGCTTCATCTAATTGAGCATAAGATAAGTATCCATCTTTGTTAAACAGCAATGTAAACCCATCCATAGATTCATACCAATTAACCCTTTCATCTCCCTTGATCATAACTGTTAGCGCTTTTCCGTCGGGTTGGGTCATCAAAACCGGATCCGGAATGGCAGGAACAGCATACAAAAACGTGTTCGAAATTAATAGTAATGTAAATAAAATGAACAATTTAATAGTTCTTTTTTTCATAACGCAGGTAATTTTTTATGATTAAAATGTAATTTATATAAACAAGCCGCAAAGATATATTTTCTGTTTAAACAAAAAAAAAAAAATCATTTAACATACATATTTAAAAAAATATATTTTTGCGCGTTAATTATGTACGACTCTATTACGCATAAAAATTAAAAAATCAATACAAATTATTATTAACCAAAATTTATTTATTATGAAAAAAATTATCTTTTTCTTAGCTCTCATCTTCATGGCAAGTGTGAGCTATCTGAACGCACAAAACTATGTGCTAGGCTATCAAAGTCTATCTGCTGTAGCAGAGAAGACAGAAGATCGTCCTGCAACGAAAGACGAATTCGAGTTGGGCTACTGTGGCGATATGAACAATCTATTCGGCTATAATCTTCCGGCAGGCAATTCGTATGTTAGTGGTTGTATCTATTTTACAGCAGGACAAATGTCTAACTATGCCGGAGGCACATTGCACACCATCGAAACTTATGTCTTTGGCTTAATGAATGGATCAAATGCGTGTATGCAGAATTATACAGATTATACGATTTGGATAAAAAATGCACTTAACGGTCCAATAGTATATCAACAATCTGTTACTCCAAACCTGGCAGCATATAATAATTTTGTGCTCACTACGCCATACGCTCTTACAGGTGAAGCGTTAGTGATAGGTTATACTATCAGCTTTAACTTACCGGCAGCCGCCCCCCGACTGCCCTTATCCGGTTCAATACTAGACGCTCCTTATCCACCACAGGCATATAATGCATTGGGCACAACAAGCGCTACCGGTCATGGTGCAGGCGCCAGTTTTACAGGAAATTTAGAGAGAGCATTGTGTATTTGGGGACATGTTACGGCTGATCCGTTACCGGCTAATGACCTTGCTGCCGGAACCCCTATCTCTAATCCCCTTAAATGGGTGGGAAATCAGGTTGCTTTTTCCGTTACCGTTTCTAATGGCGGCACCGCATCGCAAAACAATTATACTGTTCAATTAATTGACGCTGCCAATAACATTCTGGCAACGCAAAATGTAACCACCCCTTTAGCAGCAGGCGCTTCTAATACTCTTACTTTGAATTATACACCTACCACTGCAGGCAACTTGGCCGTGAGAGGAAAAGTGATTCTTGCTAACGATGAAAATCCTTCAAACGACATTAGCAACCCGCTCAATTGTAAAATCTACCCCATGCAACCGATGGCATATTGTACAACCATTGCACAGGGTACATTAACTGCAGCAGCAACCAGCATTCCCTCTCCGGTTCACCTTGCTATCGGATACCCCGCAGCCGAGATGGGACCTTTTGCAGGCAAACGCGTTACTGCTATTGACGTATTTATTGCCGCCCCGCCAAGCGCAATAACCAATGCTTCGGTTTGGGTACGCGATGCATTAACAGGAACCAATTTAGCTACACAAACTTTTACCGCTGTTGAAGGATGGAATAGTGTTACACTTGCTACTCCTTTCAACTTAACAAGTGCAAATACTTTTATTGGAGCCACTTATACAGTAACTTCTACTACAGTTTATCCGATGGCGACCTCTAATAATACACAAAATGGCGCTAATGGTGGACATTATGCTATAGGTGCCGGTACGTGGAGTACACTTGCATTATTTCCTCCTGCACAGGGTGGACCGATCCCCGGCAACTGGGCAATTGTAGGAGAGGTAGAAACTCCTGTTAACGCCGTAACCATTACCACCGGTGTTAACCCTGCCGGCGCAGGAACAGTTACCGGTGGCGGAACCTATACCATAGGTAATCCGGTTACTTTAACCGCAAATGCCAATGTAGGATATACTTTCGAAAATTGGACCCCGGGCAACTCAACTGCAAACCCCCTTACTTTTAACGCTGCGGCAGATATTACCTATACCGCTAACTTTAGCGGAGCGCCGCCTGCATGCGAAGATATACAGGTAGGAACAGGTACATCATCAATTTTGGCTCATAACCCGGCCTCTGTATATTATGCCAATTCATATACACAGCAAATATATGAAGCTGCAGAGATTGGATATGGAAACCCCGGCGAACACGCTTACGTAACCTCAATCCGGTTCCGATTCACAGGAAGTCTTTTGGTTACAGCATACAATATAGCGAATGCAAATATCTATTTAGGAAATACATCAAAGAGCACTTTTGACTCTAATACCGACTGGGTGCCGCTGAACGACCTTGAATTGGTATATCAGGGCGGTATGGCGCTCAGCACTACTGCAAATGGAGGATGGACAACCATTGAGTTTAGCCAACCGTTTTATTATACAGGCGGCAACCTTGTGGTAGCTGTAAACAAACTTAATACCACTGGCACAGGTCTGTTGGCTACTACCAATTTCTGGCCGGGAATGGCAGGTACTAACAAATCGATATACATAGCGGCTGACGGTGCTACTCCTTATAATCCGGCAAGCCCGGGTACAGGAACCAGAGTTAATAACCGCGCAAATGCGATTTTTAAATTCTGTGAAGCAGGAGCCCCCGGCGATTGCGACCCCGCCACAAACCTCAATATTACCTTCAACAATAGCTGTGCAGCGGTACTAACGTGGGAAGCCCCAACAGGAAAAGGAAAAGATGTAAATCCTATGCCCATACAAAAACCTGACAAAATGACGATATTGCAAGACAAAAAGATGCGCAGTGAAAGAATAGCGAATGCAATGGCTAAGAGACCATCAAAAGAATCTTCTATCACCAAAGGCACTATCTTGTTTGAAGATTTTGAAAACGCATATCCTCCCGATATGCCTACAGGATGGACGGTGCAAAATCAAAGCTACTATGACTGGGAAACTATAGACTGGGATGACGCATATAGTGGATGGCAATATGCAATCAGTTTTTGGGACTTTGACGACCGTAATGAATGGATGTTTACTCCCGCTATGGCGCTTACCACAGGAACGGAGTACACACTTAGGTTTTGGGTAATGGCAGGATATGATGTCGGCGATTATGACCGTTTACAGGTTAGAATTGCGCAAAACCCAACAATTTCAGCTATGACCGCCGGTACTGCGATTTATACCAATACTCAATTATATACATATGATGACTGGATACAAGTTCAACAAACTTTTACAGTACCAACAACAGGAAATTACTATCTCGGATTTCGCGCATATACTATCGGTATCGATGGAATGGATATCTGTATTGATGATGTTTCAGTAACCAGCCCGGATGGTCCTACCCCAAGCGAGGTTACATACAATATATATAGAGATGGTATTATCATTGCCCCCAATGTAACAGCATTAACCTATACCGATGCTGCCTTCGATTATTCTGTAGGACATACATGGACGGTAAAAGTGGCTTGCGAAGGCGACGGCGAATCGGCAGGAATATCTAAAGCTATGCCTGCTTGCGAATTTGAACCCGGCGATTGCGACCCCCCAACAGACCTGACCGTTACTTACAACGCAAATTGTAATACCGCGCAATTAGATTGGAAAGCGCCAACAGGTAAAGGAAACGTGATTCAAACACCAACGCCAACGCAGCAGGAAAAAGGTGAAAGACAAAGAGGAACTACACCCTCTGAATTTACAAGAATTAGCCCTGCGCAAGGATCAGGAATCTCAAATAACGACTTCTTTAGAGGACCAAATAGTGATGTTTATTGGGGAGATAATGCAACTCAGTGGCATAAAGCCACTTTGTCATCTTACCCCGGAACATTATTGGGTAGCTCCGGAAGAAATATACAGGCTTCCGAATATGTTAACGGTACGCTTTATGGTATTTCATATTTTTATGGCAATCAGTTTGGTACGATAAATCAAACCAACGGTGCATTTACCATTGTTGAGCAAGAGTGTGAATGCGACGCTATGAGTTTGTGCTATAATCCAACCAATGGCTTAACCTATTGTTTTCAATGGGGCGGTGGTTCTTTTGGAACTGTTGATCTTGCAACAGGCGCATTTACCCATGTGGGTAACGTTCAGCCGCCAGGCGCTACCATGATTGCTGCCATTGATAATGACGGAGTATGTTATGCCATAAGAAGCGCTACTCCCGGTGTATTCGGAACAATTAACCTGGCCAATGGCGCCTTTACACCAATAGCTACTTTACCGGTTCCTGCTACCAGTGTTCAAGAAATGACCGTTGACCGTGAAACCAATGAAATCTATTGGGCAAAAACACCGACACCGTTTAATGTATATAAAATTGACAAAGTAACAGGAGCCCTTACGTCGGTGGGTGTAATGCCCGGACAAACTTATGTTTTCAGCGCTGCTACTCTTCCGCCGGAACCTTGCGCTGCTATTTCAAATCTTAATCTTACCACTACAGGAAGTAGCGTAACGTTGACATGGACAGCTGCTGCAGGCTCACCAACAGGCTATAGAATTGACTATGACGGTGGTACTTTAACAACAGTTACTACAACCTCATATACCCATACCGGCGTACCGGATGGATTACACTCTTATACCGTTACGGCGCTTTTCACCGGTTCTTGCATACCATTTGGTATTAGCCAAACCATCATTGTAGGAGATATGTGCATGTTTAAAATTACGATGCAAGGCGATTATACTGATAGCTGGAACACTGGAGCTGGCGATTTTGCTTCTATTGAAGTTAAATCCAATGGAATTACTTATGGCACAGCTACAATTCCATACGATGCTGAAACCGCTACGGCTTTCATCGTTGTTCCTTCGGGAACACTGCAATTCATTTGGAATACAGGCGGCTATCCTGATGAATGTCAATTCCAGATTTATAACGCGGATGAAACTATGATATATTCATCAGCTCCGAGTTACAACAACGGTGGAGATGGCATGTACGGCATTTCCGGCGTATTCTTCACCTATCAAAATGAATGCGGCGGAAGTGAACCTCCAGTTACCGTAGCATACAATGTATATAGAGACGGCATAAAACTTACCCCTACCCCTATTACTGTTACTACCTATACCGCACCTTTCGACAACAGTACCCCTCACACCTGGTCGGTAAGAGTGGCTTGCGAGGGTGACGGCGAATCGGCTCCGGAATCAGTTGCAATGGGAACTTGCGAAGCAAGCCCATGCCCGCCGGTTGTAAACCTCACAGCAGAATACCAAAGCGGACCCTATGGCGCCGACTGTAAAGCGCTATTATCTTGGGAAGCGCCCGGAAAAGGCAGAAATAGTCTTGTAGATATCAACGACCCAAAATACGACTTTACTCCGGTATATACTTATGAAGATAAGGAGGAACCCGCCCATACAGCAGTGTTCTCTAAAGATCCTAACGGATCCGGTATTGTTACCGAACCTTTTGATAAAGGTCCCAACGAATGGTTAAAATGGAACGTATCATACGATAATAACGGTATTGGAAATGGTCAACCTATTGATTATATTGTAGCAGCAAGATATACTCCTGCCGATTTGGTAGCGCAATCTATCAATACAGGGGATATGATCTCTATAGTAAGATTCATTCCTTACCATGTTCCCGGTATTACCTTTACCATTCATATTTATCAGGGAGGTACATCAGCAACGAACCCGGGTACGCTTATGCATGAACAGGTGGTTACGCAATCTGTAACCGCAGGTGTATATAATGAAGTTACTTTAACTACTCCTTTTGTTATTAATGCTGCACAGGAATTATGGGTTGGTTACCGTCTTGTATTAACTCAAACGGCTCAATACCCAGCCGGCGTTGATGCAGGTCCTATGGTAGATGGAAAAGGAAATCTTATGTATTGGAATGATGCATGGACAACCATGGCTATTGCCGGTGGATCTAACAACCTGTTTTATAATTGGATTATTGAAGCGTTTATTCTACCGGGCGGCGAGCTTTGCAATCCTGCTTCCAATCTTACAGCTACCCAAAACGGCACAAATGTAAATCTTAGCTGGACCGCAGCGCAGGGAACTCCTACAGGATACGAAGTACGCTACGATGGAACACTTTTAACTACTACTCCTGCCGCTACTACTACTTATACCCACAACAACCCTACCCAGGGTCAGCATACCTACAGCGTGAGAGCATTATTTAACAGCGACTGCTACCCGCAAACTGTTTCAACAACAATCATGGTAAACGAAGTGTTTACCGGCGGTTGCGAAGGAGCTATTGTGGGAACAGGTACTACAACTGCCAATACTATGCCGGTAAATACTTTCTACAATCACTCGTATGTTCAACATATCTATTTAGAATCAGAATTGTCTGAACACATCGGTAAGGAGATTACAGCTATTGCATACCAATATATTAAAACTTCTCCAAATACTAAAAATCCGGTAACTATTTATATTGGTCATACCAACAAAGCAACATTTACCTCTACTACCGATTGGGTACCGGTGTCTCAAATGACAGAAGTATTTTACGGACCTCTAACATTTAATAATACATTCCCGTGGTTTAACATCAATTTCAGTGAGTCTTTCTTCTATGAAGGCGGCAACCTGGTGGTGGCAGTTCTTAATAATCACGGATCCTATGATGAAAGTACTCCAACCTTCCGTACACATAGTGCCGGTGCCAACAGAACCCTGCACTATAGAGTGGACGGCACTTCCCCTATCAATCCTGTTTCACCTCCAACCGGAACAGAGTTACTTACAACGCGCAGCAATACCAGATTTATTACATGCCCCGTATTAGGGTCATATACTGTATATAGAGATGGAGAACTCTTAGTATCGGGTTATAAAAAGAAATCTTATTTAGATGAAGCTTTCGATTCTTTTGAGCCTCACACATGGTCGGTGGTTCTTGTTTGCGAAGAAGGTGAAATATCGGCAGAGGAGAGTGTTACATTAGAACCATGCCAATATGAAGGCGACTGCGCCTCTCCGGCATTCCTCAATGTAGAATATCAATTCGACTGCTCTGTAGAGCTTAACTGGGGCGGCGGAAAAGGTAAATCAACTACCGAAAAACCAAGAATTACAAAAGTCTATACCGAACAGGAAATTGATTATGATAAAGAAGCAATGGAAACAAACAGATTCAATGCATCTCAATCTCTTTTAAGAATGGATCCAAATCCAACACAACAATATACCGAATTCATGGGCGATGATGCTGACTTTATTAGAGGTCTCGGCAGTGACGTTTATTTTGGAAAGAGTGACGGCGCTGTTAGAAAAGGCACAGTGGGCAACCCATTCCCGGGTACTTCAGTAGGTTCCAACGGTGCTTTCTTGCAAACTTTTGAATATATTAACGGAGAAATCTATGCCGTAAGATGGAATGCTGGAAACCAACTTGGTAAAATTAACATGGCTACCGGAGCATGGACAACGGTTGGCTCTATTGCAAATTGTGATGGAGCTTCTCTGTGTTACAATCCCGCAAACGGATTAACATATCTGTTTCCATTTACAGGAGCCGAATCTGAAGGACAAGACTGGGGAACTATTAATCTCCAAACGGGCGCATTGACAGTACTCGGTAATATGGGAATAGCTACTGGCTCTACTTACTTCGTGGCAATAAATAACGAAGGTGTGGCTTTTGCACATCCTATGGGCACCAACCAGTTTGGAACCATAAATTTGACAACCGGCGCTTTTACTTCATTAACTACTACTCCGTTCACAACGCAGTTTATTCAAAATATGAGTTTTGACCGTGAAACGGGATTGCTTTACTGGATGGCAGTAACTACTGCTTCTACAACTACTACGTATTTCTACGAAATAGATGTAAATACCTTAACTTTCACGCTGAAAGGTAATGATGGCAACCACTGGCTGGCTTTCACCACGATCACCGAACCCGGCACCCCATGTCCCACTATCTCCAATCTTACCGCTACTCAAAACGGCGCCGATGTAAATCTTGGCTGGAGCGCCGCTACAGGAGGTCCAACCGGATACGAAGTGCGTTGCGACGGCAATCTGTTGACAACCATTACAGCCACTTCCTATACCCATATAGGACCAAATCCGGGAATGCGCAACTACTGCGTTAGAGCAATCTACCCCGCATCTAATGATTGCATTCCACAAAGCGTTTGCCAATCTGTTTTGGTAAACGAGATGCTTGGCGACAATTGCCAGGGCGCTGTTGTGGGTACTGCTACTACCGCATACTATCAGGTTCCGCTAAATACCTTCTGGGGGTTTTCTTATGTGCAGCATATTTACGATGCTGCTGAACTGGAAGGCAATGAAGGTAAGGAGATGACAGGTATTGCATTTGAATATATTCATACAGCAACAGATACAAAATCTCCGGTAACTATTTACATAGGACATACAAATAAAAACACATTTGGCGGTACATCCGACTGGGTTCCCGTATCTGAAATGACAGAGGTTTATCATGGCAGTCTTACCCTTACCAATGCCTTGCCATGGTTTACCATTACATTTGATAATCCATTCATGTATCAGGGTGGCAATTTGGTAGTAGCGGTTCTTAATAATCACGGCAGCTATCTTAGCTCTAGTAATACTTTCCGCTATCATAACGCAACCGGCAAAACGTTGCATTACAGAAAAGACAACACCCCTGTCGGTCCTATAAATCCGGTTACTCCTCCTACAGCTAGCGGCGTAATTGCAGAGCGCGCCAATACCAGATTTACCTTCTGTCAAAACCTGTATAACATTTACAGAGACGGAGCGCTTATTGCTTCAGAACATGCAGGTACAACTTATGTTGATAATACAGCCGATCCTTTTGAAGAGCATACTTGGTGCGTAACCGCTATTTGTTCCAACGGTTGGGAATCGCTGCCATATACCTGCGCAACGAAAGCTCCCTGCTCGCAACCACCTCCCTGCAACAATTGTATTGTGGGTACGGATGCAACAACAGGCTATCAGGTGCCATTGAATACATATTATAACTTCTCTTTGGTTCAGCAAATTTACGATGCTTCGGAAATGTGCGACCTTACTGCGGCAAACCCGATTACTGCCATCTCTTTCCAATACATACACAATACCTGTAACGTTGATAAGACTATAGTTCTCTATCTTGGAAATACTGCCAAATCAACCTTTGCAACTACCTCCGACTGGGTTCCCGTAGATCAAATGGAGATGGTATTTAGTGGTGTTTACACCCTTGTGCCTAATCAAGACGATTCTTGGGTAACTATCGAATTTCAAACCCCATTCTACTACACCGGCGGAAATATTGTAGTTGCTATGAACAATATCACCGGCAGTTATGCCTGTACAAGTTCAAATCCTACCTTCCGCTACCATGTTGCTACCGGAAATAAAACGTTGCATGCTTATAAAGATGCTACCCCTGCCTATAATCCGGCTGCTCCCGGAACAGGAAATCTAACCGTAAACCGGAGTAATATTAAATTCTCTTCTTGCGAACAACTTGAAAGAGATATGGCTGCAATTTCAATAAACGGACACTATCAGCCTGTAGCAGATGTTGAATATACATATAATGTAGTGATTAGAAACAATGGTATTAATACCGAAACCGACTATGCGGTTAAAGTTTACACTTCAAACAATGTTGAAATAGGACATACGGACGATGTGCCGGCATTAGCGCCCAATCAGGTGGCAACTGTTCCTGTTAAGGCAAAATTCAGTGAAAGCATGATTGGCGACCTGTGTATCAAAGGTAGCGTTCTGCTTGTTGGCGACCAGGTTCCTGTGAATAACTCCACACCATTCTTCTGTGTTACAGTAAGACCTTTCAGCGAAGATGATGTTATTGATATTCCAAAAGACCCGTGGGTGGGAACTTTGCAAAACTCAATTCCTTTCAACTTCCTATGGAACTCCTCTATGACGCAGTCGGTATATCTATCTTCCGAAATGGGAATCCCCGGCGGTTTCATTAAAGAACTCTCGTGGTTCTATAACAATACGGGTACAGCTCTTACGAAACCTGTTAAGGTATGGCTGGCAAATACCAGTGAAAGCACTTTGCCTAACGCATGGCTGTCTGACGAGCACTTTACTTTAGTGTATGAAGGAAATGTATCTATTCCATTAGGGTTGTACCAGCTTACTATTCCGCTTACGGAAGAGAACTATTACCTCTACAGCGGCGGTAATCTGGTTGTGAAGACCGAGCGTATTCTTGATGCACCATGGTTTGGTAGTGTAAATGCATTTGCCACAGCTGTAACACCAACCCCGCGTACACGCCATTATTACAGCGATACCGCCCCATTTAACGGAACACAGCTTGGAAATACAATGAATACAGTTTCAAATATTGAGCTGGTAGTGAGAAGAGTACCGTTTGGCGTAGTAAAAGGAACAATAAAAACCGATGACTGCAATGTGCCTCTATCCGGTGTTATGGTTACTTTGAATAAGTATGGCTTAACGGCATATACTAATGATAACGGCGAATATGTATTCCCGTTCGTTCCGGAAGGAACAGACTATGCCCTCACCGCTACAAAATACTTGTACTATGATGAGTTTGCAGGGCCATTCAATGTTGAAGCAAATCAAGAATATATCTTCGACTTCTGTATGAGTCTGCGCGACGGATATATAGTATATGGAGCAGTGCAGGGATCTGATGAAACCTACATCGAAGGCGCTACATTAAAATTGGAAGGATACGCCGATTATGCCATTACTTCCGGCATTAATGGCACTTTCGAGTTTGTGGGAGTACTGTGGGCAAAAGATTATACACTTACAGTTACAGCTCCGGGATGGGCTAAACATACCAGCAAATGGGATATTTCTGGAAATACAAATATGGGTACTATTATCCTTTATGACATAACTTTCCCGCCAAGCAATGTGATAGCCGAAGATATAAACGATCTGCATGCCCATATCTACTGGGAAGAACCGATACCTGCTACAGCTACAACCTATATCCTTGATGATGGTAGCGCTGAAAATGGACTTACCATAAATCCTAACTTTAACAGATGGTTGGGTAATAAGTTTGAAGTAGGTGAAAGTGGTGTACTTACAAGTCTTGACATCTATTGGATGGCTAATCCATCATCTACCAATAAGCCGATGACCGTTGACATCTTCAATGCATCTCAACAATTGGTAAACACAAGCGATGTATTTTACACCCCCGGTGATGCATGGCTCAACATTCCATTGAATGATGTTCCCTATTCAGAAACCTTCTATGCAATGGTACACTGGGAAGATGCTCCGGGAATGTGCCACTATGTAGGATTAGACGAAAACGGTCCAAACCATGCAAAGAACTTCGACATGAGATACGACGGCTCATCATGGTCGGTTGCTCACATATTTTATGAAGCAGCTCCTTACGTATTTATGATTAGAGCTAATGCTATGGTTGACGGTAAATCTGCTTCTTACGGTTATAAAGATAATGTATCAGCAGGTCCTGTACAAGTTCAAAAATCATCAAACTCTAAAGCAGAGATAACATTGGCTAACAGAGTTTCTATAGCTCCCGAATTAATACGCACTGATAGAGCGTCAAAAGGCATTGTTGGCTACAGATTGTGGCGCTTACTACCCGGACAGGAAAGTGATGAAAGCGTTTGGGCAAGCTTAACCAATATTCCGGTGCCTGCTATGGAATATAACGATTACTCTTGGGCAACTACAGCTCCCGGAACATACAAGTGGGCGGTAAGAACCTCTTATCACATGGGCGTAGAATCTGCCCCTGCATTCTCTAACAACCTTGTTAAAGTGGCAAAATCTGACTATGTAATCAATGTTACTACAAATTCTGGCGATTCACCAGCAGGCGCAGAAGTTACCCTGTCTAATTCAACCAATACTTATTCAGGAGTTATTGAAGTGAATACAATAACATTTAATAGTGTTGTTCACGGCACCTATAATCTGAAAGTTACACTCGCAGGTTACAACGACTATACAGCACAGATTGTAGTTACAGGACCAGATGTGCACCTCGCTACATTAATCGAAATTATTAAAAATCCTTTCGGATTAGAGATAGAAGTTGATGAATGTGCGGCGTTGTTTACATGGGATCATGAACTTGCCGGTGGAAAACATCTCAACGACTTCAATGTGTATTTGAATGACGTGCTTAAAGCCGAAGGAGTTAAAACAACAGAGTATCTCTTCGTTGGATTAGCTAAAGGCGAATATACCGCCGGCGTTCAGGCAGTATATTCTTCGGGTGTATCAAATATTGTTACGCTTAATTTCGAAATAGAAAAGGATTGCGAAGGTGTTGATGTTATCGAACAGGCTTACAGGATATATCCTAACCCTGCCAGCAACCATATCATTATCCACCGCGATAACGCCACTTTTGCTACCATCGAAATTTTCAATGCAATGGGTATGCATATTGCTACTTACGAAACCAACGAAGTTCAATATGAAATCAACGTAACCGACCTCTCCGCAGCAACTTACTTCATCAAAGTAACAGATGGAGCAAATTCTTCGGTAAAAAGCTTTGTTAAAAAGTAGTCATTAAACACACGCATAGATGCGGCATGCCGCATCTATGCTACATATAAGGTTGCCCAAATCGGGCAACCTTTTTTTTCTGCCCATTTATCTTGGGTTATACAATATTTATATCAGTTATCTGTTATTAAATGCTTAAAAACTGTTACTTCATGAAAAAGTTGCTATTGCTCCCCATTTTTTTTATAACATTTTCATTATCGGCACAAAATGATTTTGAAATCGCAAAAAATGTAGATATTTTCGTATCTGTTTTAAAAGAATTAAACGCTAAATATGCAGATGAAATAAACCCTACCGATTTGGTTACAAAAGCGATATATGGCATGCTGGAGGGTTTAGACCCTTATTCGGTGTATTATCCAGAGTCGAGAATTGAAGAGTATAAACTCATGACTACAGGGCAATACGGCGGGATTGGGTCGTTGATTCAGCAGCATGGAAAAAATGTGGTAATTTCGGAACCTTACGAAAACGCGCCGGCACATAAAGCAGGACTAAGAGCAGGGGATATTATTCTGAAAATTAACGGACAAAACGTACAGGATAAAAACTCTGCAGATATCAGTACCATATTAAAGGGACAACCGGGCACTACATTAAACATTGAAATTGAACGCCCAACAAATGGAAAAAAACATACTTTTTCCGTGAAACGGGAAGACATCAAATTCCCTCCGGTACCCTATTATGGCATGTTAGATGATAGAATAGGATATATTAACCTTAATCAGTTTACCGAAAAAGCAAGTTCGGAAGTAAAAGACGCATTCCTGAAACTTAAGGAAAAAGGAATGAAATATTTGGTTTTAGACCTGAGAAACAATGGCGGAGGCTTACTTCAAGAGGCTGTGAATATTATGAATGTTTTTGTTGACCAAAACGTGAAAATAGCAGAAACAAAAGGGAAAATTAAAGAGCAAAATAATGTTTTCAGAACAAGAAATCAAGTCATTGATAAAGAGATACCGGTAGTAGTATTGGTAAACGAGGCAAGTGCGTCGGCATCGGAAATTGTGGCGGGAGCGTTTCAGGATTTGGATAGAGGCGTAGTTATTGGAAAAAAAACATTTGGAAAAGGGTTAGTGCAGAACATTGTCCCGTTAAGTTTTAATACATCTTTTAAAATTACAGTATCGAAATATTATATCCCCAGCGGGCGCTGCGTGCAAAATGTTGACTATTTCAATCGCGACACGCTCGGAGCAGCTCCACATATCCCTGATTCGCTCGCAACTCCATACAAAACAAAAAACGGTAGAATAGTTTACGACAAAGGAGGAATTGAACCCGATATTTTAACTCCTGACTCAATCCCTAGCAACATACTGATAGCATTAGTGATTAACAATATTATTTTTGACTTTTGTAATGAGTTTGCCGCAAAATACGACTCTATTCTTGCACCAAAACAGTTTAAACTCTCGGATGAACAATATCAACAATTTGCAGATTTTGCTATCAGTAAAAACTTTGAATATACAACAGCAACCGAAGAACTATTACAAGAATTAAAAGAGGTTGCGCAAATTGAAAAGTACTATCCTGCCATTGAAACTATTTATCTCGACATTTTGAATAAAATTGAAAGTGAAAAAAGCAATGATATTTATACTTTCAAAAACGAGATATCAGAGTTTATTACGAATGAGATTATAGCACGTTATTATTTTCAAAAAGGAAGAATTGAACATCAGCTCACCATAGATCAAGATGTTAAATTAGCCATGGAGATTCTTTCAGATGCTAAACGCTACAAAGCAATTTTATCCGGTAAAAAATAATTAACCATTAACCATTATACAAGCGGTTTTTGGCAATGTAACGGATTACTGAAGGGTGAAGGTATTCTTCTATAGTGGCGTTGTGTTGTAACAAGTTGCGAATATTGGTGGCGGAGAGAGGAAGCAGAGGAGCCTCAATGTAAATAATATTCGGATGTTCAACAGGGCGTTTAAAATTACCGCTTTCACGGGGGTAAACGTAAATGAGATATTTACTAAGTATTTCTTCAAAATTTTTCCACCAGTGGAAGGTTTCAATATTGTCGGAGCCCAAAATTAAAGAAAACTTATGGTTTGGATATTGTTTTTCAAGGCAGTGCAATGTTTCAATGGTATAAGAAGGAGAGGGTAATGAAAACTCTACATCACAAGCGTGAAGAAAGGGGGTATCTTTAATTGCTAATTTAACCATGTTCAACCTGTGGTTTTCGTTGGCTAGCTCATGCTGAGTTTTTAAAGGATTGTTAGGAGAAACAACCATCCAAATTTGATCAAACTCTTTCCTCTGCATCAAAAAAGTAGCAATAGCAAGATGCCCATTGTGAACCGGATTAAAAGAACCAAAGAACAAGCCAATCATTATCACTAATCATTAATCATTACATACGAAGCCCGCTCCATCTCTTTCAAATTTTTCATGGGGTAGGGAGGGTTAAGGTATTTTGCAAGAAACACCCAAATTTTCAAGCGAATTTCGCGCGATTGCTTGGGGTCAATTCTGTCGAATGAGTGTCCACCGGGAATATCTTTAAAAATCTCATATTCAATTTTTTTGTTGGCAGCTTTTAAAGCGCGGATCAAAGACTCTACTTCCATTACATGTACATCATCGTCGTTTGTATTAGTGTGTATCAGGAGAGGAGTTTTTAGTTTGTCGGCATGCCAAACAGGGGAGCGGCGGCGGTATTCTTCGGGGTCTTCTGTGGCTGTTTTTCCAATATGGTAGTCGGCAGAAAAGAGGTTATGGTAACTTTCTCCTTGATACCCCATTCGCATCACCAGATCTGATACCGGTACACCTGCAAAGCAAACGCTATAATTATCGGGGTATTGAAACACACTCATTAATCCAATTAAACCACCATGGCTCCAGCCCACAACTCCTACGCGACTTTTGTCTATAAAGCTATAATTTTCAATCATGTAGGAACGGCTTGCTTCACTGTCCTGCACCTCAAGCCCGCCGTAGTCAATATTTTTCCAGAACGATTCGCCATATCCGCTACTGCCTCTGTATTCAGGCGCTACGACAATGTAGCCCTGAGCCATTAGCTCGCGAAGAATATGGGTATGGTAGGTGCCGAAGTTGCCGTGCACTCCGCCGTGAACTAACACTATAAGCGGATACTTCTTATTGACATCGGTTTTTTTTGGGATAAAAACATAGGCATTAAATTTTAAAGGGTTGTTAAGCCCAAGTATTGCCTTTTTTTCATTTGCCGGAGGCGGACCAACAATGATTACCTTGTCGATGAAGGCAATATCGCCAACCTTGTGGTACCAAAGCACGTCATCAATCTTTTTTTCCAAGATATCGAAACGGTGCTCGTTTTTATCAATTGCAGTTTGCATTTCCTTTAACAACAGATCGGTTTGCCCGAAAGTTGCAGCTATGATGAAAGTGAAAAACAGGGTAAGAAGAATAGCTTTTTTCATTTTTCTTTTTTAAGTCGGTAAAAGTATAAAAATGTTTTATCTTGCTCATATTTCAAACCAAAATTTACTCCCTTTTCCTACTTCACTCTCCACGTGTAGTGTGCTGCCGTGTTTCTCTATCATCTCCTTGCACACAATTAAACCCAGACCGGCGCCTTTTTCACCGGCAGTACCGAGGTTAGATTGTTGGCGGTCAATGCGAAAGAGGTTATCTATCTGCTCCGGCGTCATCCCCACGCCATCATCGTTTACCGAAACAATATACTCCTTTACCCCCTTTATCTCTTTTATCTCTTTTATCTCTTTTATCTCTTTTATCTCTTTTATCTCTTTTATCTCTTTATCGGCGTAGCCTTTTATCTCTTTTATCTCCAACTTCACCCTTCCACCCGTCGCCGTAAATTTAACCGCATTGGTCAGCAGGTTGCGCACCACGGTGGGGAGCATATTCTCATCGCCGGTAATGATTGCGGTTGGGGGCAGGTGCGTCTCAAGTGTAATTGCCTTGCGCTCTGCAATATTTTCTATGAGTTCAAGGTCGGGTTTTAAGGCAAGAACGAGGTCAAACAGAAAAGGACGGTAGTTTTCCTTTCCCGTTTGTATCTGCGCCCAGTTGAGCAGGTTTTGGAGCAGGTCAACCAATCCGCTTGCCGACTTGAGCAGTTGTTTGGAATATTTAGACAATGTATTTGTATCCCAGCTGCTTACATTTTCATCTAATAACTGCAGGGCGTCGCGTTGCGCAATAGCAGGGTTTTTCAAGTCGTGTGAAATAATACTGAAAAACTTGTCTTTAATGGCGTTCATTTCGGCGAGTTCGCGGTTGCGGCGGTTGCGTTGGAGAACGATATAAACCATCAGTCCTACAAT
>Ga0123353_10001481_pt1 | contig 28757 bp, 20 predicted proteins | sample TergutLab28metaG_3_FD_92763 | JGI IMG/M metagenome (GOLD analysis project Ga0123353, IMG submission 92763) | Labiotermes labralis P3 segment gut microbial communities from Petit-Saut dam, French Guiana - Lab288 P3 | ecosystem: Host-associated > Arthropoda: Insects > Digestive system > Gut ...
GCCTACCTCAGCCAGGACGGCCGCGCCGAGGACCACTACACCCGCCGCCCACGCCCCCGCGCCGTCGGCAACCACCGACTGCGAATCGCATAAACGGACATGCACCCTTCACGAGGCTTACGGGATTACAGCGGATAGACGAGGAGACTGTAGCGCTGTAGGTGTATGGTTTCGATGCGGAAAACAAATGGAACAGCCTCCAGGTGCACGTCACGTTTGTAGGTGGAAAACAGTAGATTACCCTCCCCGGCCCCGCATGGACGTCGGCGGCACACAGCCGCGAAGCGGCGTCGTGTTTAGCCCCGGGTGAGCCCGTACTCGGGCGAACCCGGGGGTGGAGTTTTTTTCTCTCCCCATCACATCGCCTGACGCCACTGGCCGAGGCCGGACACGCGGGCCTGTACGGCTTCGAGCGACGCGCACAAGGGCCTGTGCGCGTCGTTCGCCGCCGTCTTCGCGCGACGGTGCGGCCTCGGCCAGTGGCGTCAGGCACGAGGAAGGAATTCACCAACCGCCTGTCCCCAGGGCTCGCGGAGTACCGCTCGCCCTGGGCTATAGAGGACGCCGCTCTGCGGCTACATGCCGCCACTTCGACGCGAGACCGGGGAGGACGATCGGCTGTTTTCAACGCCCTTCAACACAAGATTCATTGATGCAACCGGCGTTTAAATATCCACATTCTCGCGCCACTATGATCGTTGGTAGCTACAGTGCTTGCCAATTCCCATCCTTGTTGTCCCAATTCATTAAGCGTATTTTGAAAATCATTAATGTTAAATTTTCCTACTGTTTGGTCGGCATTGATCAATGTTTTGTATTCAAACTTTTCCATGAGCGTATTCTCCCTTCGTTTTTCTTGGACTCGACGTTCCTTGCCTACTGGCTATTGGCTATTGGCTGCTGGTTTATCTCCGCAGCGACTTCACCAGCCGCCCGTAGCGTTCCAATTTTCGCGGGTCGATTTTTACACCCAGCCCCGGCCCTCGAAGCGGCGCGAGTTTTCCACCGTAGCCGAATCGTGGCGAGGGGCGCGTGAGGTCGTCGCGGAGCAGCCAGCGGCCGTAGTTGCCCTCGACGCGGCGAGGGGCGAGCGGGTCCAGCCATTGAAGCAGGCGGCGCTGGGCGGCCGACAACAGGCCGCTCTCACCGACCATCGCGCCGAGCACGACGTGGCGGTCCGGACCGATCCGGCGGATCATCTCGGCCGCCCGCGTCAGTCCGCCGTTTTTGCTGATGCGGACGTTGAACCAGATCGTCGGGGATTCGAGCAGCACGCGAGCGTCGGCGAGGGTCCGCAGCGATTCGTCGGCCATCAGCGGCAGCCGGCAGCGGCGGGCCAGGTCGGCCAGCGCGTCGGGCGGGCAGAAGGTCGGTTGCTCGACCACGCGGACGTGGTGTTCCACCAGACCGGCCACGCGGCCGGGAACGTCGTCGATCGGCCATCCGCCGTTGACATCGACCCGCAGCTCCGCCCGCCCCGCCGCCAGGGCCTTGCCCATGAACCGCCCCACCCGCCGCAGATTCTCGCGGTCCACCTCCTCGCCCAGGCCCAGTTTGAGCTTGAAGTCCCGAAGCCCGAACCACCACATCAGCCGCATCCGCTTGAACGTCTTGTCCGGATCGACCGACCCAAGCACACCGGTGACACGCGACGCGATGGAACGTAGCATGGGCGTCCCGCCCATGCCGCGCGCGTCGATGGTGGCCAGTTCCATCGCGCAGGCGGCGGCGTGGAGGCACCGCCCCGACGCGTCGCGGGGCAGTTCGGACAAGGCGGCCGGATCGGAAAAATCCAGCGCCAGGGCGGCCGGCCAGAGCGTGTCCGCAAGGTCGGTCTCGACCGATTCGAGCGTCTCGCCCGTAACGTAAGGCCGCGGCAAACACTCCCCCCATCCGGTCCGCCCGTCGTCAAACTCCGCGCGGACGACCACCGCCTCGGCCACTTGCCGCGACGCGGCCGCGTGCTCGAAACTCCGCATCGGAATCGCCGTGCGGTACATGTCCAAGGCCGTCAATTTCATGGGGGAAGTATACCGGACACCTGCTGATCCTGCCATGTGGGGATGGTTGAAATTCGAAACAGTTTGCTGAGATTGTAGCAGCGTAGATGTGTGACTTCGGTGTTGAAGACAAATGGATTGGCCTCCCCGGTCTCACGCCGAAATGCCGGCACAACGCCGCGGAGCGGCACCCGCGAAATTCCGGGCAAATTTGACGTAACGGTTCTGGGTGGTTGCCTACAATGCGGCGGTTGTTTTTCCGGGTGGTTTTCGTCAAGAGGCGTGGGTTTTTCAATGGAAAGGAACGTCATCATGATGGCGAGTGCTTCGGTTGCGCGCGTGGAGAAAGTGAAGACCGTTGTGGCGGTGATGGAGGCGATGGAACCGCGGTGGATGTTGAGCGATTCGCCGCTGGGGTTGGCCTGGCCGCCGGCGGGGCCGGTGTGGCCGGCGGCACACGCGACGTTGCCGTCGGTCCGTGCGGCCCTGGCGGCGAACACGCCCGCCGTACAGGCCGACGCGGATGTCCCTCTCTGTGTCGCTGTGCCTTGTGGTAAAAAGATCGTGCCTCTCGGGAGAACGGAAAGACCCTGGCCTTTCATGTGACGCGAACTTTCGTTCCGCTCACCGTCACCGCCAGCGGCTGGCCTTGTTTTCGTGTCAGTTCCAGGCCTTTGCGGGTCAGTTCGGCGGCGATCAGCCGGCCTTGGAAGTGCAGGGCGAATTTCACGCGTTTCCAGGCCTTGGGCAGATGCGGATCAAAATACAGTTTGCCGTCGCGCACGCGCATGCCGGCGAAACCGTTGATCATGCACATCCAGCTTCCGGCGTGGCAGGCGATGTGGATGCCGGCATTGGCGTTTCCGTTGTAGTCGTCCAGGTCCAGCCGGGCGGTCATCCGGCAGTAGTCGAACGCCTTTTTCGACAGCCCCAACTCGGCGGCCATGATCGAGTGGATGCACGGGCTGAGCGAGCTGTCGTGGATGGTTTTCGGTTCGTAGAATTTGTAGTCGGCGAGTTTGGTCTTGGCGTCGAACTGGTCGTTGAGCATGAACTCCATCAGCACCACGTCGGGCTGCTTGAGCACCTGGCTGCGGATCAGCCGCTCCCACGGCCAGCGGTGCAGCAGCGGGCGGTCCTTCTCGATGGCCTTCATGTCCACCGGGTCCATGAACAAAAAGGCGTCGTCCTGCGGGTGAATGCCCAGTTTCTTGTCGAACGGAATATACATCCGCCGCTCGACGTCCCGCCATTTCGTCAGTTCCGCGTCTTTCAGGCCGATTTTTTTCACCAACGCCTTCCACGCGGCGGGGTGAGTTTTCTTCATCCACTTCGCCACGGACTGGGCGTAGTGCATCACCCACTGGGCCATGCGATTGGTGTAGCAGTTGTTGTTGACCACCATCGCGTACTCGTCGGGCCCGGTGACGGCGTTGATGACGTAGCCCTTGACCTTATTATACACCACACGGCTGGCCCAGAATCTCGCCTGCTCCAGCACGATCTCGGCGCCTTTGTCTCGCAGCAACTCCTCGTCGCCGGTGGCGTTGACGTACGTGGCCACCGCGTAGGGAATGGCGGCGTTGATGTGCTGCTCCAGCAGGGCCAACTCCCAGGGCGTGCCGCACTCCTCGCCGTCGAGCGTGACGAAGGGATACATGGCCCCCTCGTACCGATTGGCCTGCGCCTTGGCCCGGGCGGCGGAGAGCATATTGTAGCGGTTGACGATCAAATTGCGGGCCTTGGCCGGCGCGGCGAAGGTGAGGTACGGCACCATGTACGTCTCGGTGTCCCAAAAGTACAGCCCGCCGTACCCGCAGTCGCACAGCCCCTTGGCGCCAATGTTGATCCGCTCGTCCGCCCCGCCGTAATTCCAATGCAGGTTGAACAGGCAGAACCGAATCCCCTGCTGCCCGGCGAGGTCGCCCTCGATTTCGATGTCCGAGTCCCGCCAATACGCCGCCCAGGCGGCCTGCTGCTCGTCGAGCAGCATATCGAAACCGCCGTCGTACACCGCCATGTGTGCATGACCGGAGGCCCGCCCCAACAGGGACAACGGCTCACCGCCGCCGGCGTCGGCGTCGACGTCGGCGGGAAGATCGCGCGACGAACAAACGCCCACGAACTTGTCCAGCCGCAGGGTTTGCCCCGGCTTGACCACGCCCTCGAACCGCTGCGCGACGTATTTCGGTTCGGTCACCATGGACCATGTGCACGCCCCGCTGCAAATCCCGTCGACGACGTACCCCGTCTGGTGGCAGGCCGCCAACAGGAGTTCCTGCTTCGTCACCTTCGTCGCGACGTGCAGCCAGCACCATCGGCCGTCCGTGTCACCACCTCCGACGTGCTCGAACACGCCGTGCGCCCGGCCGTCGAGCGCGGACTCCAGCACCACAGGCCCGCTCCAGTTGAGCGGCGTGACTTCGTAACGCACCGCGCCGACGTGCAGCCGGCTCATGCTCACCAGCCGCACGCTGTCCAGCCTCGTTTGTCGGCCTTGCGAGTCCTGCCACGTCAAGCTCTTCCGCACCACGCCGGCCTTCATGTCCAGTTCGCGACGGAACGACAGCATCTTGCCCTTGGTGGGGTCGAACACTTCGCCGCCGAGCGTCGGATAGATGTGCACCCAGGTCGGTCCCTGCGGCACGTACTGCGACCGCCGCGGAAAGTTCACCCGCGCCCATTCGTAGTGGATCGTGCCGTTCTCCCACACGCACGGCACGTGCATGCCCGACCCGCGCACCGGCCCTTCGTCATGCCCGCCCCGCACGCCCATGTAGCCGTTGCCCACGGCAAAGGTGGTTTCGCCCAGCCCCATCATCTCCGGCGAAAACTGTTCCTCGACAACGCTCCACGCGAACGGCGGATCGTAGTGACTGGCCATCGGTTCGTTCTCCTTGTGTTTGTGGAGGGATTTTACCATAGAGGCACGGAGGACACAGAGAAAACAGGTGTGACATCGAAAAACGCTTCGCGATGGCTTGCCGGTTTTCGACTACGAAACGCCCCTCTCCGCGTCGCGGTGTCCCCGCGTCTGGGCGTCGTCGTTTCTTCGCATCCCCGCGGCAACACTCGCGGCCTCCGGGAACGGTTCCAGGGCGCGTTCGAAGATGCCCAGACTGGCCGCGATCGCCAGGCCGTAGTTGGTGATCGGCACACCCGCCTGGCGGCAGCGGAGAATGCGGCTGAGCATCTCGCGGCGGTTCCACATGCACGCGCCGCAGTGAACGATCAGCCGGTACGGCGACAAATCCTCAGGAAAATCGTGCCCCTGCACGCACGTGAACGCCAACTCGCCACCGACCCGTTGCGTCAGCCACCGGGGGATTTTCACACGCCCGATGTCGTCGCCGATGGGATGGTGGCTGCACGATTCGGCGATCAGCACGCGGTCGCCGGGCCGGAGCGAGTCGATCGCGCACGCGCCGCGGACGAACTCGGACAAGTCGCCCTTGAACCGGGCGAACAGAATGGAAAAACTGGTCAGCGGAATCTCCCGCGGTGTGTCGGCCGCCACCGGCGCAAAGCCTTGCGAATCCGTGACGACCAGCGCGGGCGGGCGGGTCAGCCGGGCCAGGGCGTCGCGGAGGCCGCTCTCCTTGACCACCACGCAGAACGAGCCGTTGTCCAGCACGTCGCGGATGGTTTGGACCTGCGGGAGGATCAGTCTGCCCTTGGGGGCTTCGAGGTCGATGGGCACCACGAGCACAGCCAGTTCGCCCGGCGGAACGAGATCGCCCAGGATGGACGGTGCGTTGATGAAATCGTCCGGCGCGTTGCGGATGAGGGCTTCGCGCAGGTCGAGAATGCCGGGCGCGTGGTCGGGCAACGCCGTACCATGTGACGCGGGCGTCTCGCCCGCGTTGTGCGCTCCACTGGCCTGGCCGCTGGAAGACGCCAAACCGTCTTCGCCCGACGCGGGCAGGATGCCCGCGGGACGCGCGGGCAAGACGCCCGCGCCACATGGATCGCCCGCGTCCGCCGGCTTGCAGATCGTGCGAACCACGGAAATCTTCTCCCGCCCCAGCCGCTCGACCAACTCCGCCGGAGGCGCCGCGAGGTCGACCTTATTCAACACGACAATCGCCGGAATTTTCCGCGACTGCAACTCGGCGAGAATCTCCTCCTCAAACCGCCCCCAGGCCGTGGCCATCTTTTTTCCGCCAAACTTGACTTCTGCCGAAGAGTCGCCGATCCTGTCATCAGAGGGCGGCGGGTTGCCCGACCCCGAGCGGCAGGAACGCTCGCCGAGCTTGGGCAGCCGGTCGCCTTCCGCGTTTTTCTCGCTCACGCCGACCACCACAATGCCCACGTCCGTACGGTCGAAGATTTGCCGCGTGCGGGCGACGCGGAGTTCGCCGAGGCGGCCCTCGTCGTCGATGCCGGCCGTGTCGATGAACAGCACCGGGCCGATGGGCAGCAGTTCCATCGGCTTTTCCACCGGATCGGTCGTGGTGCCCGCGACGTCCGACACGATCGACACCCGCTGCCGCGTCATCGCGTTCAGCAGCGAACTCTTCCCGACGTTCCGCCGGCCGAACACTCCAATGTGAAGCCGAAAACCTTTTGGCGTATGGTGCATGGACATCAAGCCCCCCCCTGCCCTCGTCGGCAGGGACGTGGCGCAACGGGTTGTGAATTCGCGTCAGACGACGTACAGAATCTCGTCGTCGCTGATCTTGAACGTTTTGTTGTTCGCGCGGACCGTTCCGCCGCCCTGCACCTGAATGGAACCGGAGTCGCCCGGCGCGTAGTCCAGAGTGCTCTTTGTCGTGATGGTGCCGGATTTTCCGGAAATGGTCACCGCGGAAAACCACAGGGCGGTCATGGACAACGAGCCCACGTTGCCCTCGATCGTCACCGTTCCGCTCAGCGTGCCGGCGATTTTCGCGGAATCCAACGTGTTTTTGCCCGCCGCAAGGCCCAGGCCGCTGAGCGTGATGTCGGCGATCATGTCGCCGTCCTGGCGACCGCCCTCCGCCTTGTAGCCCGTGACCGCCAGCGTGCCCATCGACCCCGCGGACAATGCGCCTTCGCCGATGGAACCCGCGGTCAGTTTGTTGATCCTTCCGCGATACGTCCCGCCGTCCTCGTCCCACCCGGCCTGGATCTCGCCGGTCACTCTCCCGCCGGCCTTGAGGCTGCCGATGGACACGCCCTTGGAGTCGACACCGGTGGTCGTGATGTAACTGCCCAGAATGCCGCCCTTGACCGTGATCGTCCCCACGGTGACGGCCGTGATGCGGCTGCCGTCAAGGATGTCGCCCGCGGACAGGCTGTTGATCCGGCCCAGGGACGCGTTGAGGGAGCTTTTCTCGAGACCGCCGCCGGCCTTGAGGCTGCCGATGGACACGCCCTTGGCGTCGACACCGGTGATCGTGATGTGGGTGTCCCACAGGCCGCTCTTGACCGTGATCGTGCCCAGGGTGACGACGGTGACACTGCTGGCCCCGACGTCGCCCACGGCCAGGCTGTTGATGCGGCCGTCCGGAGCGTTGAGGGTGCATCCCCAGAGCAAACCGCCGGCTTTCAGGCTGCCGAGAGACACCCCCCTGGTGTCAGCACCGGTGAGCGTGAGGGTGAAATTGTCGATCCCCTCTTTGATCGTGATCGTGCCCACCGTGGCCGCCGTGACCGCGCTGGTCTCCGTGATCCTGCCCGCGGCCAAACTGTTGATCCGGCCCGACGCGACGACGGTGCTTCGCACAAACCATCCGCCCACCTTGATGCCGCCGATGGACACGCCCTTGGCGCCGACCGCGGTGGCCGTGATCGGACTGTTTCGGAGGTAGCCTTTGAGCGTGATCGCGCCAATCGTGGCGGCCGTGACACTGCTCCGGTCCATGTTGCGAGCGGTCAGGCTGTTGATACGGCCCGAGACGTCGATCATGCCGTGAAAGAGATCGCCGGTGATGTTGATGCTTCCGACGGACACGCCCTTGGCGTCGGCGCCGCAGTTCCCGATCGACAGCGCCGTGTCGTACTTGGACGAAATCGTGCCGATGGAACCGGCCTGGGTGATCTGGAGACTTTGCATCACATAATCGTCCACGGCATCCGCGGAATAGTAATTCCGGGGCGGGGCCGCGCCCAGGACGATGCTGTTGATCCGCCCGTCCGCCGAGAGGATGCATTCGCTGGCGTACTCGAGCTGCCATCCGTCGTCGTACACCCACGCGCATTCCCCGACGACTCCGCTCACCTTCAGGCTGGCGATGGACACCCCACGGGCGTTGGCGCCGTGCGCCGTGATCGTGCCGTTGATGTTGGCCAGCGTGATCGCCGTGGCGGGGCTGGCGTTCATCGTCAGGTCCCCCACGATCTCGACCTTGGACGCGTTAATCGACTTCAACCCCGCGCCGTCCACCACGATGCCGCCCAACACCACGCCGCCCGTCCGCGTCGAAATCGTCAGCGTGCTGCCGGCGCCTTGCGTATGGACCGTCAACACCCCCGTGTTCATCTCCAGCGTCCCGCCGCCCGAGAGCGTCACGGTGAAGGGGTTGTCGTTCATGTCCATGAAGGTTTCCTTGACGGCGCTCAGCAGCAGCCGCGTCTCCAGCGACTCCATCCGCGGGGCGCACAACGTCTCCACGCCGCCCGCGAACGCCTTCGCGCCCGGCCTCGACACGCGCGGTTTCCGCACGTCCAGCGCATCCACCGTCGTGACCGCCGACCACCTCGAACCTGTCTGCCGCAGCACAGATGACATCGTCATTCCTTCCTATCCGTCAACGGGAACCCATGAACTTGAACGGGAATACCAAAATACCGGTAAATCCTACAGCCACACGCCGAATTCCGCAAGGAAAAATGGGCTACATCGTCTCCCACTGCCCGCTCTTGGCCGACCGCAGTTCGGCCTCGACGATGGTGAGCGAGCGGGCGACGTCCTCGGGCGGCAGGCGGTCGTTGGGGGTGTTGCGGAGAGCGCCGTTCACAAAGTAGTCCATTTCGAAGAAATAGCCGTCGTTAGCGGCGGCGGGCATGGGGTGGAAACGCGATTCTTTGGCGTCTTTTTCGAAGATCGTCAAGCCGGGCTTGCCGCTCAGACCGTACACCACCGTCGCACGCTCGAACCCCAGCGTGAACCCCATCTCGAACCCGCACGGGCCCGTCACCCAGTAGGCGTGGGTCTGCACCAGCGACGGGCCGGGAACGCGGTACTGCGTGAGGATTTCGTTGGCCCCGCCGCCGTCCCAGACCGCCACCGACGACACGGCCGAGGGCATGCCCAGCCACCAGTGAATCACGTCCACGTCGTGCACGTGCAAATCCACCGCCGCCAGACCCGACAGTTCGGCCCGGTTGAACCAGTTCTCCCACGCCCATCCGGGGAACGCGCCGCCGCGATGGCAGTCCACCGACCGCAACGCGCCGAACCGCCGGTCGTCGATCATCGCCTTGGCTTCGACGTACTCCGGCCAAAACCGCAGCACGTGTCCGATCTGCAAATTCCGCCCGGCCCGCCGGGCGGCGGCCGCCATCCGGGCGGCGTCGGCACCGTTCAGCGCCATCGGTTTTTCGCAGAACACATGCTTGCCCGCCTCCAGGGCCGCGATGGACATGTCGGCGTGAAGAAACGTCGGGGTGACAATCGCGACGGCCTGCACGTCGGTCTTGAGCAGCTCGCGATAGTCCGCGAATTTCGCGATCGCGCGGATATCGAAATTCTCGCTTTTCTGGTGTTCCAGGTTCGTGGCCGTGCTCGCCCAGTCGCCCGTCAGCCGCTCGGGGCGGACGTCGCAGATCGCCGTGATGCGAACCGACGGCATCTTCATCAGATTCTTAAAATGCAGCGTCCCAAGCCCGCCCATGCCAATCACGCCAATATTCATGCGTCACCTCTCTGAGTGTATGCGAGTGTCTTACCAGCGCGGACGGTTCCAGTCAATGGTGAGCGTTGGAATGGCCGGGCGAGAAAGGCTGTTAGACTTTTAGGCTGTTAGACTGTTAGGCGCAGCAACCGAATTCGAAAAACTGTTTTCATGGTTGGCAGTTTTGCGCCGTTGAACGGTGAACGGCGCAAAACTGCCAACCCTGAAAACAATTCTTCGTCATCGACCGTTACGCCTAAAAGTCTAACAGCCTTCGCGTTGGCATGGACCGCCGGCTATCTTATGCGTACAATAGGCCTTGTGAGCACGACCACGATTGTACATCCTCGACTCGATGCCGACGCCGCGAATGCGGGCGCGCCGGTTCGGCCGGCGTGGCAGGGGTGGTTTGCGGTGACGGTTCTGGCGGTGGCGGGGTTCGCCGCCGGGTTTAGCCACGTATGGGACAGCGACGTCCCCTGGCACCTGGCCTGCGGCGAGTGGATGATCCGCAACGGCCAGATCATGGGGCACGATTATTTTTCCATCGACCCGCAGGCCGTCTGGGTGAACGTGCATTGGCTGTTCCAGGTGATCGTGGCGGCCCTTCATTCCGTCGCGGGCGACGCGGGGCTGTCGTGGCTGAAGGCGTTGGTGTGCGCGGGCGGGCTTGGCGCGTTCGGGCTGGCGTTGCGGAGGCATGTGCCGGCGGGGTGGCTGATCTTCGCGGGCATGCTCATGCTCTACGTGTTCCAGGCCCGCGTCCGCGTCAGGCCGGAGTTGTTCACCCTCGCCCTGCTCATCGTCACCATCGCCCTGGCCGACAGCGTCCGCCGCGGCGCCAGCCCCAGCCGGCTGTGGTGGATGGTCCCGATCATGCTCTTCTGGGTGAACATGCACGGACTGTTTTTCCTCGGACTGGCCATCTTCTGGGGCTTCATCCTCGGCGGCGCGTTCGACGCCGCCTGGGACAGGTGGATCACGCGCCGTGGCGCGGGCGTCCCGCCCGCGCGTGGCGAGGGCATCTTGCCCGCGCGTCCCGAGGGCGTCTCGCCCTCGGCGGATAACGAAGACGATTTAACGTCACTTGACGACCAGGCCAATGGAGCGCACAACGCGGGCGGGACGCCCGCGAGACACGCGGGCAAGATGCCCGCGCCACGGCGTCGCTGGTGGACCAAACTCTTCACTTGGCGCGACCCCGCCATCCACGGCCAAATCACGAGCCTCACCGCCATCGCCGCCGCCCTGGCGGCCACCGGCGTGTGTTTGATCACCCCCTGGCCGGACCAGACGGCCCTGCACCCGCTCCTGCTGAGCACCCGAATCGACCAGGGACCCTACAGCCGCATCGTCACCGAACTCAAACCGCTCGTCGAGATCGTCAAGGACACCCCGCGGCTCGACGCAGCCGGCAACGCCGTCGACGACATGCCACCGACCCTCTACGCCAAGGACGGCGACTCGTACATCCGCGTGCTGGGCTACCGCGTGTACGATCTGTCGCTGCGGTTTCACACCGAAGCCCTGCTGCTGCTCGGATTGGCCGTGGCGGTCATGATCATGAACGTCCGCCGCGTTCCGGTGGCGCACTGGATCATCCTGACCGTGCTGACGGTTCTGGCGTTCAAGGCCCGGCGGAACGTCGGACTGCTCGGACCCATGGCCGGGTTCCTGCTGGCGTTGCACGGCGGGGCGTTGCTGGCCGGTGTCCGCGCGTGGAAACCCACGCTGGCCCGCGTGGGCGGGCCATTCGCGGTCATCATGGGCCTGGCGATTCTGTTGCTGTCGGCAGGCTACCTCACCGGAACCGTCGCGCGGTTCCACGGACACGGGCCCCTCCCCGGCGCCGGCCGCCAACCCTTCGCCCAAGCCGACGGGGCCGCCCAGTGGCTGGGGCAACTCCAGGCCCCCGGTGACGTCCTGGCCGAAAACTTCGGCGACGGCGGAGTCTTCATCTACTGGGCCAACCACGGCCTTGACCAACCACGCCGACTCTCCTACATGGACGGCCGACTGGAGGCCCACACGCTCGATCGGTTCAACGACATGGACCGAATCCGCGCCAAGCTCTCCGATCCCGTCGCCGCCGCCACCGACAACCCGCGGGCCGACAAAGCCACCCTCTTCGCCCCCCTGCCGCCGACCGTCCGCTACATCTTCGTCAACGGAGGAACCTACCGCATCCTCTCGGCGATGATGCAGACCCCCCGGCGGTTCAAACTGCGGTACATCGACCCGTGCGGCGTAATTTTCGAGCGGCTGGACTGGCAGCCACCCGCCGATTCGCCACCGCAGACCGTCCTCCTCGGCGAACCCAATTGGGACGCGTTCGACCGGCCTCTCAACGAACGCGGCCTGCTCGACGGCGACATGGCGATTCCGCGGACCTGGTGGCGGCAGAACGTGCCGGACGTGGATTTCCACACCGGATACATGTTCGCCTGGCTGGGGACGCAAAACAGCACCGGCGACCGCAACACGGCCAGCGAGGACCAGCGGCGGTGCAGCCTGCTGGCGATCCGCCACCTCAACGCGGCCTGGACGCGGGGTGTGACGAACCGGCAGCTTACGAATTCGCTGATGGCCCGCGCGTACCATTGGCGGAGTTGGCAGAATTACATCGGCCCCAGCGACGTGCTGCCGTCGGATTTGCACTCGTCGCGGGCGTTGCATTTGTTCGCGGACGTTCAGATCGGTTCGCTCACCGGCGAGGAGCAGAACAACCACCGCGAGCAGTGGGCATTGGCGTTGGATCACGCCGGGCAAATGGACACGTATTTCGCCCTGCTGGAACAGTGGAAACAACAGGGCGGCGCGATGAAAGGCAAAATGACCGAAGACGCCGCCCGCCAGGCCGAACTGGAGCGGCTGCGAGAGGCCGCCCGGCGCGACGGTGTGCACAACCTCCCGCCGCTGGAACGGGCCCTGACCCTCGCCAGCCTGAAGTACCGCCTGACCGACGAAGCCATCGCGGTGCTGGAGGCTGAGCTACGCCGAATCGAAGAGAAAGACCTTTCGACGCCGGCGGGGACGTTGGCGGCCATCCATCTGCGGCTGGGCGACCTGCACCTGCGCAAAGGCGACCTGCCGCGCGCCGACGCCGCGTATCGCCACGCGGAAAATTACACGCCGCTGCCTGGGGATCAGGCGTGGCAGTTAAAACTCCGTCGCGGCCTGGTGGACTGGACCGCCGGCGCCCGCTCGCCAGACAACTCGACAACCCCCGCCGCTCCGGTGGGCTTGTTCGCCGCCATCGCGCACCTGGAGGCGTTGGCGAAAGAAGTGCCCGACCAGCCCATCGTGCGGTACTACCTCGCCATCATGCACGAGGACCTCGGCCACACCGCCCGCGCCAAAGAACTCCGCCAATCCCCCGACGTCACCGCCTTCACCCGAGCGGCCGTCAATCGCTCGCACGACATGATGCTCAACCCGGGCAAGTGATGGTTCACGTCGTCAATGTTTCCAGCCGGGTCACCCACTCGTCAAAGCGTCGACAGGCTTGGCGTATGGCGGGCAATCCGATTTCCTGTAGAATGGGCCCGGCGTCGGCTTTATCCGATTTTCCTTTTTTGTAGTGTGCGGCCTCTTCTATTCGTTTCGACGGCGCGGTGGCCGGACCATCGTCGATCATCTCGCAATCGCCGCCGACGTCATCGTTGATTTTTCGGAAGGCTTTTTGCAGATTGTTGCCGGGCGTGCGAGGATCCAGCATTTCCCCCAAAACGTCGGGATTGGAAAACAAAAGCGCCTCAAACTCGTGGAGTTGCGAATAGAAAAAAAAGTGTCCCTTCCATAGTATGTCCGGGCCTATTTCTGTATATATTCTGTCCGTCAGGGCCTCTTCGATTTTGTCGGCCTTGGCAGCCGCGTTGCCGCCTTTCTCATTCGTAATGTCGGCCACGTGGGGCCACGTCGTGTTCAGTTTATAGTAATCGAAACATGTGGAAATGTACGCGCCTGGATATTGACAGGCAAAGTTCCTGATCTGAGACACAAACAGATCGAATGGTTTATATCCGCCTTTTTTCCCCCCGGTTTTTCCCACGACGGGAAATCTGGGATACAAATTACGCTCCCACAGATGCGCGCTCAACAGGCCGTCAAGCGCCGCATGTTCTGTTTGTCCCTCGCCGATAATGATTACGTTGGGCCTACACATAGTTCACCCCCGCCTCAATGATGTTTTGTGCGGCCAGTTCGCCGAGGGTGTATTCCTCAAGCCAATGCCGGAGTTGCTCCGTGTTCAACCGTTCGAAAAAACTTTCGCCCTTCCGCTGGTTGACGGTGACGATATTCTCCGGGTCCATGCTGTCCAGAAGTCTGTGGTTCTGAGTCGTGATGATGATCTGTCTGCCGGCTTCAGCGGCCCCATGCATCAGGCCGGCAAATACGTTCAACGCCTGGGGGTGCAGTCCCAGCTCAGGCTCGTCAATGATAATCGTCGCGGGCGGATTGGGCTGCAATAATACCGTGGCCAACGCCAAAAATCGCAAGGCTCCGTCGGACATTTGCCAGGGCTTGAAACGGTAATCGGAATTCTTCTGCTTCCAGCACAACCAGACGACGGAATGACCGGGATTGTTGTCGTCCTTGACTTGTTGTAAATCAAACTCCGAAAAAACAGGCATCACCTGCCGCATATGACGCGTGATCTTCATATAAATATCAGCATGATTCTGTTGTAGCCCCCATAGAAAAGCGGACAGATTGCGGCCGCGCGGGTGCAATCGGTCACCGCTATCGTAGTCCAGAACGGAAGCGGCTCGACGCAACGGGGCATCTGGATCCGTATACGAAAAATGATACACCTGCCAACTTGCGACAGCCCGCTTGATATGCCAACGCCCACGATTTTTGTTTACATCCGTCCATGTGGCCAGGCACGGTTCCATATTGTTGTCGGACCACAAACGCGTTTTACCGCCCACGGAAGTTTCTTCGGTGGAAACGATCAGATGTCCATCATACGCCGCCCCGAGGGCAAACCGGTAACCGTTATTCTTTTCGAAATGCAAATCGCCTTCAATCGTTGACGCCACATCGCCCCCGAACATCAGAGAGTCCGCGCCTCCGTTGCGCCGGGAAAAAAAACGCATGCGCCCCTTCGCCATGTGTTCCAGCAGCGTAAAAAAACTGATGAAATTGCTTTTGCCCGCGCCATTGGCCCCGATCAACACGTTGATACCCGGATTCAACGACAGCCGCTCGAGGTTGCGTATGGATTTAAATCCTTTTATGGATATCTCTAACAGTCGTTTTCCCTGCGGTTCTCCCTGCGATTTCATATGGTCTCCGGTTGACTTTGCCCAATCGCCGTTCGCGACAACCGGCCAGGATTCCGCCGACGGCGCGGAATTCCTGACCGGCGTCGTTATGTCTCTTCACATCATATCCGCGAGCGGCAACCGCGTCACTCGAACTTCACGTCCATCGGCCGTTTCATCTTGGCGGACTCGAAACTGTAGTGCAGGTACGCCTGGACTTTCGCGCCGTTGGCGAAGTCGTTGTCGTCGCTTTTGCCGGACTTGACGCAGGCGGCGAAACGTTCGTAATTGTTCGGCGTCGGTTCGCAGCGGATCGTCTTCCACCGGGCCTTGTCCACGTTTTTGCCGACGCACACGCGGTAGAAGTCGTACGTCTTGTCCAGGTCCAGTTCCACCGCGCCCTTGTCACCGTACACGCGGCAGCGCAGGCTGTTGATCTGGCCGGTCGCCCAGCGCGACGAATGCACCGTGCCGATGGCGGAGTTCGCGAACGTGACGTTGGCGACGAAACTCTCGTTGGCGTCCAGCACGTACTCGCCAAGCCGGTTTCCGGGCAGGCCTTTGTCGAAGTTCGCCATCGAGCAATAAATTTTCGAAATATCGCCGGTAACGTACGTCGTCAAATCGTAAATGTGGCAGCCGATGTCGCCCAACGTCCCCGCGCTGCCCGCGGCCGTGCTCAGCCGCCACAGCATGCCAGGGGCGGTCCGCCAGTCGCCCCAGACCTTCGATACCAGCCAACTCTGCAAGTAACTGGACTCCACGTGCAGCACGCGCCCGATTCCGCCGTCGCGGACGAACTTCGCGGCCGCCTGCATCGCGCAGGAATTCCGATACGAAAAGTTCACCATGTTCACCACGCCGGCCTTCTTGACCGCCGCCGCCATCGCCCGCGCGTCGGACAGCGTGGTCGCCAGCGGTTTCTCGCACAGCACGGCCAGCCCTTTGGCCACGGCCGCCAGGGACACCTCGGCGTGGGCCGCGTCGGGCGTGACGTTCGCCACGGCGTCGAGCGACTTGAGGTCCAGCAGCTCGCGATAATCGTTGAACTTCTTCTTGATGCCGTGCTTGTCGGCGAACGTTTTCAGCCGTTCGGCGTTGATGTCGCAGCAGGCCGCCAACTGCACGCCGGGAATCTTCGCGAACGCCGTCGCATGCGCGTTCGCCATCCCGCCGGTTCCGATAATGCCAATCCGAATCGCCATACCATGTGCTCCTTGTCATCAGGTCCGTCAACCCAGGGTCAAATTTTGTCGCGTAACACTTGGCGCGACGGGAAAGTACGGTACAATACAGGTACATTTCATGCAATAATAATGTACGGTTGTGTGCAATTTGTGAATCAGGAGAGTCCGATGAAAAAGGCGAGCCTATTGTCTCTGATTGGCGTGCTGTGCGTGACGGCGCTGTCGGCGTCGGCGCAGAATTACAAGGGCGAGTATGACTGGCTGCGGTTCTGGCACGCCACGCCCGACTGGTCGGATCGTTACTGGAGTTTCATGAGCGACACGGCTTGGCTGGCCGCCCGCGGGGACGGCAGCAACACGGCCGACCGCTACTATAAACTCACGTGGGACGAACCGATGGACCTGACCGGCACCCGCGTGAGCGCGTTCACTCAGGCGTCGGGCGGTTCCGTTGGCGAGTACCGGCTGCAATATTCGGTGGACGGTTCGACCAACTGGCAGGACATCGAAATGTACGACCGCTCCACCGGCGCGCCGGTCACCGTCCTTAGCGGAACCACGGACTACAATCTGTCCTTCGCCAACATGCCCGAGGGGGGCGTCAAGGCCATTCAAGTGCTCTTCCCCGGCGGCGCCTACAGTATGGGCACCGGCGGAAACGGGCCGGGCATCTACAGGCTTCTGCCGACCGGAAACGTCACCAGCGGGTTGGGGCTTGACCCGTCCGACCCGGCCTTCAACATCCTGGGAACGACCCTGAGCGACCAGTTCCTGGGCATCGACCCCAGCGTAAGCATGACCTCCAATCGGACCCCCGTGGTCGATAACGGTCCCGCCTCACAGTTGATCGACCACAACATCGGCGTGGATGCCGGCCGTGCCGGTTGGCTCACGCCCATCAACGGTTCCGAGACGATCATTTGCGACCTCGGCGTTCCGCTGACGATTCACAGCGTGTCGTTGTACGGCGGCGCGTATTACAACTACCTACCGACGACGGTACTGGTGTACGTCAGTGACAGCGACGACCCCGCCAAATGGGGCAAACCGGTGGGCCAGGCCACGTACGTGGACGGCATGCTCACCACGTTGTGGGACCCGGACCTCAACAAGGTGAACCTGGACCTTGATCTTGATACCGTCGGGCGATACGTGATCCTCGCCAATCCGACCAACAATAATCACTTCCTTCCGCATGAATTGGCCATCAACGCCACGGCCGTCGTTCCCGAACCGGCGACGGTGACGCTGCTGGCGTTGGGCGGCCTGGCGATGCTGCGGCGGCGGAAATGACAACCACGGAAACAAAAAAAACACGGAGAATCCCATGAAAAAAGCGAGCGTTCTGTTTTTGGCGGCCATGCTGTGCGCCGCCACGCTTCCGGCGTCGGCGCAGGATATCTATCACGGCGACTACGCCTGGCTGCGGCTCTGGGAAGGCGCCCATGTGAACCTGCCCACCGGAACCGGTTTGAACGGCAGCCTCTGGAAAAATGTGGGCTGGGTGGGCACCAACCCCACCGGCGTCGCCTCGAACACAGGCGACAGCGACCAGATGTTCGAGCTTTGGTGGAACGAGCCGATGGACATCTCCAGCGTGCGCGTGCAGGGGTATTCCTGGGGCGCCGCCAATTCCATTGGCGAGTACTTTCTACAATACTCGACGGTCGCGAATCCCCAGGAAAGCGATTGGCTTCCCGTGACCACTCCCGCCAATCCTTCCCTGTCCGGTTTCAACGACTATAACCTCACCGGCCTCACCCTCGAAAAGGTGTTGGGCTTCCGCGTGGTTTTCCCCGCGGGCAACTACGTCTATGGCCATTCGACCAACGGTCCGGGCATCGCCAAGCTCCTGCCTGTCGGGAAACCCTCCAGCGGCAAAGGGTTTGACGTCAGCAACCCGACGTTCGACATCCTGGCGACGACCCTCGACCGGGTCAATCCCGAGAACAATCTCTTCGGCATCAATCCCGCCATCTCCTTCGAGGGAAACAACGCCACGTACGGTTCCAACAACAAGGCCGATATCTTTGACAATAACCTCACCGCCACCTCCCCGTACCTGGGCTGGCTGAAAGCGAATGTGGACAGTTCCAGCACGATCATTTGCGACCTTGGCGTGTCGTTGGATGTTCACAGTGTCTGGGTGTATAGCGGCACGGTGAACAGTTACCTTGGCGTGACGTACATGGACGTGTATGTCACCGACGACAAGGACCAGTTGCTCCTGGACCTGGCCACGTGGCGTGCCGACGTGGCGGAGGCGCTGTCCAATGGCGAGCTGCCGCCGGACAGGCCCGACGGTTTTGTGGACACCGCCGCGAAGACCGAAGGAGTTCTTACGCTGACGGGCTTCGATGCCCTCGGGCGGTACGTGGTTCTGACCAATCCCAGCAACATCACGGACAACCTGCTGATCATGCACATGGGCGTCAACGCGACGCTTCCGGTTCCCGAACCGGCCACGATGACGCTGCTGGCGTTGGGCGGCCTGGCGATGCTGCGGCGGCGGAAATAGCGACGACATTAACGATATGGATAACCTGGAGAATTTTATGAAAAAGACGGGTATTTTGTTTCTGGCAAGCGTACTGTATGCGGCGGCGCTGCCGGCGTCGGCGCAGAATTACATGGGCGAGTATCAATGGCTGCGGTTCTGGGACACGCAGATCAAAACGTCCGACGCGTCCTGGAACTCCGCCTATGGCAACGTCGGTTGGCTGAGCACCACGGCCGCCGGGAAGCACTGGTACCAACTCACGTTTCCGGAGGCCATGAATCTCTCCGGCGCGAATGTGGAAGCGTATTTTCAGGACGGCACCGTCAACTATTACGACCTGCAATACACGACCGACTTGAACCCCGACGAAAACTCCGTCTGGAAACCCCTGGGCACCGTCAACGGCGGCGCCTTCCAGACCGTCGGTTTCACCGCCAAGAACGCGACGGCCATTCGCGTGCTGTATCCCGACGACGGCGGCAGCTACACCTACAGTTCCTCGACCCCCAGCAAAGGCCCCGGACTCACCCAACTCATCCCGTTTGGCACCCCCGCCAGCGGCGTGGGATTGGACCCCGCAAACCCGAACTTCAACATCCTGGCCACGGCGATCGACCGGGGCAATCCCCAAAACAACTACCTGGGCATCGACCCCACCATCACCCCCGGCGGCAAGGCGTATAGCGAAACGGGCGCGGACCTCTTCGACTGCCGCCTCGGGGAAAATGGGCCCCGTACCGGCTGGGCGCCCACCAGCGATCCGATCATGCTCATTTGCGAGTTCGGTAACGACGTGTCGCTGGAGGTTCACGGCATCACGCTGTACGGAGGCGTCATGGCCGCCTACCTTCCGCTGAGCGTCGACGTGTATGTCACGGACGATCCCAACCATCTGACCGCGGCCGATTTCGCGGGCACCGCCCAAACCCCGGAAGGCGTGGGAGGCTTGCTCACGTGGTCGTCAACGCCGACCGATCCCGATTTCGTCGGACGGTACGTCGTCCTGACCCATCCGACGTGGAGCGGAGACCCCGGGTACTTCCTGTTCGGTGAATTGGCCGTCAACGCCCGCGCCCCCGTTCCCGAACCGGCCACGATGACCCTGCTGGCGTTGGGCGGCCTGGCGATGCTGCGGCGGCGGAAGTAAAGGACCAGTAACGGTTACGCGTGTGAATTCGTCTGTCGATCCATACGGAGAGTCCAATGAAAATGAAAAAGGCGAGTGTGTTGTTTCTGGCGGCCGTGCTGTGCACGGTGGCGCTGCCGGTGTCGGCGCAGATGCGTTACACGGGCGAGTACAACTGGCTGCGGTTCTGGGACGGTGTCGGCGTCGACGCGTCGAGCGGTTCTTACTACGGATGGGGGCTCGTCTGGGCGGGCCCCCGCGATTCCAGCGCTTCCCCGGCGCAGTGGTATAAACTCAGTTGGAACAGCGCCATGGCCCTGACCGGGGCGCAAATGGAAGTGCGAGCGGACCTCTATGGTCGCGGATCCACTCTCGGTGAATTCCAGATGCAATACCAGGACATGGCGGGCGGCTGGCACGACCTGAAAACGGAAGTGATCGAGAAACGCGTCGCCGCCGGCAGCAACTCGGTAGGAGACATCGTCAATCCGGCCAGCTACGATCGGTGGGCGCTCGACGGGGGAGGCCTGTACACGCTCCGCTTCCACGACATGCCCTCGACCGGCGTGCAGGCCATTCGCGTGTGCTTCCCGGAGGACAGTTACACGCATATTACCGATCCCGATCTGGTAGCGAAGGGAGAACCGGCCTATCAGCAGTCACCGGCCATTTTCTTTCTCCTGCCGCAAGGAAACCGCGTCAGCGGGGGATTGGACACGTCCGATCCGACGTTCAACATTCTGGCCACGAACAAGGCCGATCACTTCCTGGGGATCAATCCCACCGTGACCCTTCGCGATGGCAGCGGGAACGTCAAGGGAGATTATACGGACCTGTTCACCGACAACATTCTGTCGTACGACAGTCCTCGCCTCGGTGTGAATCCTGGCGAGATAATCGTGTGCGACCTCGGCGAGAACGTGGACGAACGGCTGGTGATTCACGGCGTCACGCTGTACACCGGCACGATGACGCAGCATTTCATCACGGATTCGCTCACGATGGATGTGTACGTCACCGACGATCTTAATGATTTGGGCGAATTGATTGGCACGGCGGGGTATATGAACGGCACGCTGTCGTATTCGGGCTTCGAGGCCGCCGGGCGGTACGTGGTGCTGAAAAATCTGAGCGCCACCAGTTACTTCACGGAACTCGCCATCAACGCCACGGCGCCGGTTCCCGAACCGGCCACGATGGCCCTGCTGGCGTTGGGCGGACTGGCGATGCTGCGGCGGCGACGCTAAACGTCGTCCGTACGGCGGATGTGCGATTCTTTTCCAAAACAGAAAACTCCAAACCCCAAACGGCGACGCCATGCGTCAAAACGCATGGCGTCGCCGTTTGGGGTTTGGAGTTTTGCCGTCTGGGATTTGCTTCGGTTTTCGGGCGCTCGCGGATTTCGGATGTGGCGCCTACCGTCGCCTCCGCAACAGCGCCAAACCGCCCAGCGCCAGCAGGCTCATCGTCGCCGGTTCGGGAACAGGGGGAACGGGCAGGACGTTGTAGGCGAGAATCTCCTCCACAAGCCAGCCGCCGTTGGGGTCACTGAAGTTTCGCGGATTGTTCCCCAGCACGTCATCACCGTACAGCCGGATGCCCTTCACGCCGGTCAATGTCTGGCCGAAATCGATCCAGGCGAGGGACACATTCGACGGGGTGTTGGCGAAAAAAATGTCCCCCTCCGCGTCCCGGAGGAACTCCCAGCGGTCACCGTCGTACGTGATCTGCACGGCGAAATCGTGCCAACCATAGCCGGCGCCGTCGTACGAACCGCTCGACACGCGGATGCCGCGGACGTCGATCGTTTGATCACCGGGCACCACAAAACCGACGGCATTCACGTCGCCGTTGTTATCGGCTCGCCACCGCGAGTTCAGGTCCATGTCGGTGACGCTGCCGCCTCCGGCATAGGATTTGCCGCCCTCGTACACCGTCGTCGCCCCTTGCGACAAATTCACCACAGGCTGCGAAAAAATGGCCATTTCACCGATCTGGTAGTGGTCTTCCGCCATGCTGTTGTTGACGACCACCTTCACGCCACAGACGCCCGCGCCGCCCAGCAGGCTGGACAGGTCGACCAGGAGCGAGGACTGGCCCGACGAAAGCGCAAAGCTCGTCAACGGAACAGTTCCGTACCCGCTGCCGGTGTCCACGTAAATGTCGCCGCCGAACGCGCGCTGGGTGGCGTCGAACAGGAGCGAACCGATCGTCCGCGGCGTATCCCACCGCTCCTCGCGCCAGGGGTACTCGGTTCCGGGAGCCCCGAGGTAGTGGCAGCCTTGCACGTTACCGTCGGTCCAGCTCACATAGCCGCCGCCACCGCCGTTTCCCGTCACCGCTCCGGAACCGGCCATGTTGAACGGGTTGCTCTGCGTGATCTCCGGCAGGGTGACATCCGCCAGGCAGGAGGCCGTCAACAACAATGCCGCCATGACGGCAATACTTCGTATGAACGCGCGTCGCGTTACCATACTCACTCTCCTTATCATGTTAGATACCGCTATTGTACCACGCCTTCCGAAAGCGTCCAGAGATTGCGACGCGAAAATTCGAAATCCGAAGCACGAAATCCGAAACAAATCGGATTTCGTACTTCGGATTTCGAATTTTGACTTTGCCCCGGCTCTGGGGGATAATGGCAACCAATCGTAACCACAGGAGTGTATTTCCATGAGGTTGAATCGGAACGACTATCGGGACAAGGTGCTGGGATGCTGGCTGGGCAAGAATATCGGCGGCACCGTGGGGGCGCCGTTTGAATGGAAGCGGCAAGTGAACGACATTTCGTTTTACGTGCAGGCCGACCTCAACGGCAGGGCGTTGCCCAATGACGACCTGGACATTCAACTGCTCTGGCTGTGCGCGATGGAAGAGAAAGGCCTGGACGTGACCTCGCAGCGGCTTGCGGATTACTGGTGCCGCTTCGTCACGCCGCACTGGGCCGAGTACGGCAACGCGAAAATCAACATGCGGCACGGGCTATTGCCGCCGCTGTCGGGCAGCACCGGCAACGCGTTCAAGCACAGTTGCGGAGCGTACATCCGCAGCGAAATCTGGGCCTGCGTCGCGCCGGGACTGCCCCACGTCGCCGCCCACTACGCCGTCCGCGACGCGATCCTCGACCACGGCGACGGCGAGGGAACCTACGCCGAAGTCTTCATGGCCGCGTTGGAAAGCGCCGCCTTCGTCGTGTCGGACCTTCGCGCATTGATCGACATTGCGCTGACGTACGTGCCCGCCGACTGCGGCGTGGCCGCGGCGGTTCGGACCACGCTCCAATGCCGCGACGCGGGTAAAACCTGGCTGGAGACGCGCGACGAAATCCTGCGACACCACCGCGGACGTCTGGCGGACTTCTGGCCGGTCAGTCCGCGCGACCGCGAACTGGGCTTCGACACCGGCGAACTGGGTTACGACGTGCCCTCGAACATCGCGCTGACGCTGGTGTCGCTGCTCTGGGGCGGCGAGGATTTCGGCCAGGTCATGTGCATCGCCGTCAACTGCGGAGAGGACACCGACTGCACCGCCGCCACGGCGGGATCGATCTGGGGCATTATTCACGGAGCGGCCGCCGTTCCGCAAAAGTGGATCGACCCCATCGGCCGGGGCATCGCGACGATCGTGCTGAACCTCGGCGAATTGTGGCACCTGCCCAAAACGGTGGACGAACTGGCCGACCGCACGCAACGGCTGGCGAGACAGGTGCTGGTCCGAAACCACGCCGAACACCTTTGGAGCGACCAGCCGACCGACCTGGGCGACCTCGACCCTGCCGGTCTGCGCTGCCGCGACCTGGCGGGACTGCGGACGCTCATGAGCGGCCCGACGTTCGCGTTCGACTTCTTCACGGTCCACGTCCACTACGGCGACGGCGGACCGGCCATTCGCAACGGCCAAACCAAACCCCTGACATTCACCCTCCACAGCCACTGGGGCGTCCAGGCGATCCTGAACCTCCGCTGGTACCTGCCCGACGGCCTGCACGTCTCGCCGGCACCGCAGGGTTCGCTGACCTTCGCCGCGTACGAGAACTCCAAGGCCGTCACGTTCCAGTTCACCGCCGGCGAACTGCGAGAACCCGTCACGCGGGCCGTCCTCGAAATCACCGCCGACAGCAGACCCACCGTCATGCTCGTGCCGGTGATGTTTACCAACGGGAACTTGCTGCCGGAATGAACAGCGACAAGCGGCCAGTGACAAGCGACTAGCGACAAGAGATCAATTTCGAGCCGTAATGAAAAGAGTCCGCAACAACATCGGTGTGTGGATACGATGCGGAAGACGACGAAATCGTCCTCCCCGGTCTCGCGTCGAAAAGCCGGCACACAGCCGCGGAGCGGCGTCCAGTATAGCCCAGGGTGAGCGGTACTCCGCGAACCCTGGGGTTGCGGGTATTTTGGGGTTCTTCATCGTTCGTTCGCGCCACTGGCCGAATGTCAAACCATCGCACACCTACGGCGGCCCACGACGCATGCGGTTCCCCTGTGGCATCGTTGGAAGCCGTATACAACGGATGTTCGGCCTCGGCCAGTGGCGTCCGCGAACGGGTATAGAGGAAAAAGAAACCCGCAACCCAGGGCTCGCGGAGTACCGCTCGCCCTGGGCTACAGTAGACGCCGCTCCGCGGCTTATTCCCGGCACTTTCAACGCGAGACCGGGGAAGCTAATCCACCGTGTTCCACACCAACGATACTATCATCGCGTGAAATCGAACATTTTTTGTTTCACAACTGGCAAGACCATCGACTTCGGCAAGCGATACCCTACTCTTGTCGCTCGTCACTGGTCGCTTGTCACTTTTTAGGAAGAATCCAACATGACGAAACAACCGTATCCGTTAGCGTTCAAACCCGACCTCGACGAAGCCGCGAAACGCTGGGAGGCGTATCTTGCCGGCGAGTTATACAAACGGCCGCTGGTGTGTGTGACGGCGAGGCGGGAGGGCAAAACGCCGCCGCCGGGGCATGGATATCGCGACTATAACTTCGGCGATCTCGACACGATCATCGACGACAGCCTCGAATCGGCCGCCTGCCACTACTACGGCGGAGAAGCCATTCCCAACATGGGCATCAGTTTCGGCTGCGACGAGGTCGCCGTCTTCTGTAGCGACGGCAAGTTTCATTTCAACGACGACAGCGGATGGACCAACTGGTCCCAGCCGTTCGTCGACGACTGGGAAACCGCCCTGCCCTTCCGCATTCACGAAGACAACCCGCTCTGGCAGCGGATGCTCGAACTGGTGCGAAAGGCGGCCGTCAAGCTCGACGGAAAAATGCTGATCAACCACCTCGACCTGCACACCAACGGCGACCTCCTCGCCGCCGCCCGCGGACCCGACCGGCTTTGCATGGACATGGTCGATCAGCCCGAATTGGTCGACCTCGCCATGGACAGCGCCCGCAAAATCTTCACGGAATTCTGGCACCGGATCGCCGAGGCCGGCAAAATGTACGAGCGAGGCCATGTGAACGGCCTGTACTCGATGGAGGGCGCCGCCGTCGTTTCGTGCGACTTTTGCTGCATGATCAGCCCGGAGATGTTCCGCCGATGGATTCGCCCCGCGTACGAGGAAGAGTGCACCATCGTCAAGCACGCCTTCCACCACTGGGACGGCCCGACGGCGCTCAAGCACGAAGCCGACATCCTCTCGCTGCCGGGGTTCCACACGATCGGCTATGTGCCGACCGTCGGGATCAACGAGCGGATCAAGCACATCGAACACCTGCCGCTGATGCGCCGCATCCAAAAGGCCGGCAAGGCGGTCCAGTTCATCGGCACCATCGACGAATGCAAACAGGCCCACCGCGAACTCGACCCCGCCAAAACCATGTACTGCACCGGCGCCGACTCCGTAAAAGAGGCCGACGACCTGCTGGCGTGGTTCGTGAAAAACACGTGATCGGCCGCCTGATCGTACATATGGCTTTGCCTGTTTGCGTTGTAGAGTGTTGTGCGTCACGAAACGTTTTGTCGTACACAACATTGTACAACGCAACCTGTCAAAGCCATCGCGTATGACGAGGCGACGGACCGGCTCTACTGTGCCAGCCGGCGAAAAAACGCGGCGATTTCGCCCTTGCCCGCCTGCCCGGTGGCAACGCGGAGCGTCAGGTCAACCATCGCATCTTCGTCGGCTTCGATCTTCACATCGTTGATTTTCAGGAAGACGAGTGCAGCCGCGGCCCCGGCGCGTTTGTTACCGTCGATGAACGGATGGTTCTGCACGATATGAAACAGATACGCCGCCGCCATCTCAAAAATGTCCACGTGCAGAAATTCGCCGCCGAAAGACGCCTGCGGCATGGCGATGGCCGAGTGCAGCAGGCCCGCGTCGCGCAGGCCAGCCTCGCCGCCATAACGTTCAATCAAGCTCAGGTGCATTCGCATTACCTTGTCGATGTCGAGGAAAAGTGGCGGCATAAGCGTCTCCCACTACTCGGCCAGTTTCTTCATCGCTCGACCATACCGTTGATGCACCCATTCCAATGCCTGTTGGAACTTGCGTTCCTCCTCTGTCGAACGGACGGGGGTGAGAACCAGGGATTGGCCGTCGGTTAACATTTCAAACGGCGTTTCGGGCGTGGCGCGCAACAATTCCAGGATCGGCTTGTCGATCACCAACGCGTAACTGTTACCGTGTTTTGTCAGTGTCTTCGTCATGTTGACTCTCCTGATTACTTCATACGAAGTATATCCATTGTAAATACCATCGTCAAGCGCATGTCGACGCTTGAGTGATAAACACTTTTCGGTATACTCGTCGCAATGTTCGATGATCTGGACAATCTGCCGCCCGAACCGCCCGAGCCAGCCCCGCTGCCGCCGCTCACCGATGTCCTGCATCGGTTGTTCGGGTTCGAGTCTTTTCGGCCGAACCAGGAGGGCATTGTGCGGGCCATTCTCGGCGGGCGGGACGTGTTCGCCGTCATGCCCACCGGCGGTGGAAAAAGCCTCTGTTACATTCTGCCGGCCCATCTCATGGCCGGGGTGTGCGTGGTGGTCAGTCCGCTGATTTCCTTGATGAAGGACCAGGTGGACTCGGCGCGTTCGTTCGGGTTGCGGGCGGCGTATTGGAACAGTTCGCAGTCGGGTGTCGAGCGGCGGAACGTGGCGTTGGCGTTGGAGCACGGCGAGTTGGATTTGCTGTACGTCAGCCCCGAGCGGTTGGGCGTGGAGGGGTTCCTCTCGCGGTTGCAGTCGGCGCGTGTCTGCCTGATCGCCGTGGACGAAGCCCACTGCATCAGCGAATGGGGCCACGATTTTCGGCCTGATTATCTTCAGTTGTCGTCGCTGGTCGATCAATTCCCCCACGTGCCGGTGGCCGCGTTCACCGCCACGGCGACGCTTCGCGTGCAGGAGGACATTCTCGCCCGGTTGCGGCTGCGGGGGCCTCACGTCGTGCGGGCGTCGTTCGACCGGCCCAACCTGTTCTACCAGGTCGAGCCGAAAACCGACGATTTCCAGCAGGTGCTCGATTTCGTTCGCGCCAGGCCCGACCAGGCGGGCATCGTCTATCGCTCCACGCGAAAAAAGGTGGACGAGACGGCCGAGTTCCTCACCGCCCGCGGGATCAAGGCGTTGGCCTATCACGCGGGGATGGACGCGTCCACGCGGCAGGCCAATCAGGAGGCGTTCAACCGCGACGAGGTGGACGTGATGGTCGCGACGATCGCCTTCGGCATGGGCATCGACAAATCGAACGTGCGTTTCGTCGTCCACGCGGATTTGCCGCGGAACATCGAGGGCTATTATCAGGAGACAGGCCGCGGGGGGCGCGACGGGGCGCTGTCGCACTGCCTGCTGCTGCTGGGCATGGGCGACGTTCCGACGCAGCGGTTCTTCATCAACCAGATGACCGACGAGCGGGAACGCGCGCTGGCGAGCGAAAAGCTGTCGCAGATGATCGGTTTCGGCCAGGTGTACCGCTGCCGGCGGTCGCAATTGCTGGCGTATTTCGACGAGCGCTACGGCCGCGACAACTGCGGAGCGTGCGACGTCTGCCTCGGTCAGGCCCAGCCGGTGGACGCGACGGTGGACGCGCAGAAACTCATGTCCGCCATTGCCCGCACGGGCGAGCGGTTCGGCATCAATCACGTCATCGAGGTGGTGACTGGCGCGCAGACCGAGCGGATTCGCCAGCTCGGCCATGACCAGCTCAAAACCTACGGCGTGGGCCGGGACAAACCGCGTCCGCACTGGCGGCAGGTGGTGGAGAACCTGCTGGGCCAAGGGCTGGTCGTACAGAGCGACAGTCAATACCCCACGCTGGGCCTGACGGACAAAGGCAAAGACGTGCTGTTCGGCCGGGCGACGTTTTCGATGCTCAAGGCGATGCAGCGAAAGACCAAGCCCAGCGCGGGCACGGGCGGCGCAGCGGCAGGCCGGACGGGCTGGACCGGCGGGGAGGCGTTCGACCCCGACTTGTTCGACAAGCTGCGGGCGCTGCGGAGGCGGATCGCCACGCGCGAAAATCTGCCGCCGTACATCGTCTTTTCCGACCGCACGCTGGAGGACATGGCCCGCCGCTGCCCGACGACGCCGGCGGAGATGTCGCACGTCCACGGCGTCGGCGACACCAAGCTCGCCCTCTACGGACAGGAGTTCACGGAGGAGATCGCCCTCTGGTTAGCCGCCACGGGCAACCAGCCGCCGCGCGTCAACTACAACGTCAACCACAACGACGACTACGGCGGCGGCGAACCCGTCGCCCCACGTCCCCGCCGCCAGCGAGGCGCAACCGGCCCCGCCCAGCGCACCGGCCATTTCCTCGCCCAAGGCCTTTCGCCCGCCGAGGCCGCCCAACGACAGGGGCTGGCCGAATCGACCATCCTCGGACACATGGAAACGCTCA
>Ga0123353_10001482_pt1 | contig 28745 bp, 25 predicted proteins | sample TergutLab28metaG_3_FD_92763 | JGI IMG/M metagenome (GOLD analysis project Ga0123353, IMG submission 92763) | Labiotermes labralis P3 segment gut microbial communities from Petit-Saut dam, French Guiana - Lab288 P3 | ecosystem: Host-associated > Arthropoda: Insects > Digestive system > Gut ...
AAGCCTATCTTGAGCCGGGCGGGGACATTGGCCCTGCCCCAAACCGGCGAGAGCAGGAACAGCCCCGTCATGCGGATGAGGATGAGCGCGAACTGCGCCACCCAGAGGATGACATTATCCATACCCATGCCCATATCCATTTCCAAACCCATATCCGTCATCGCAGTAACGTCAGGATATACCCGTATACGCGCAAGGTGAATTCTTGCAGGCGGGTGAGCATCCAGGGGCCAAACAGGATGAGGGCCGAAAAGACCGACAGGATCTTGGCGACAAAGACGATCGTCTGCTCGTTGATCTGCGTGGTGGCTTGCAGGACGGATATGATCAAGCCGACGACAAGGCCGACGCCCAGAAGCGGCAACGAGACGGTCAAAATGGTCATGACGGCGTCCTGGATGATGGTCGCAACCTCACCGGAATTCACGGATCTCCCCCCCCTCTCCCGCTATCGCTGGAACGTCCTGACCAAGCTGGTAATGGTCAGGTTCCAGCCGTCGACTAAGACGAAGAGCATGATCTTGAACGGCAGGGAGATCATGACCGGCGGGAGCATCATCATGCCCATGGACATCAACGCCGAGGCCACAATCATATCGATGACGATGAAGGGGATAAATATCATAAAGCCGATTTGGAAAGCGGTCTTGATTTCACTGGTGACAAACGCCGGGATGATCACATGCGTGGGGATCTCGTCCACGGTCTCGGGCAGGTTTTCCATGTTGGCCAGCGACATGAAGGTGCGCAAATCCCCTTGGTTGCCCTGGAGGTCGATCTGCTCCAGCATGAAATCCCGGATGGGCTTCTTGGCAAGGTCCAAGGCTTCGCCGATAGTTTCGATCTCCCCGGCTTGGTAGGGTTCCCAGACATCGGTGACCAGCTCGGCATACACCGGGTACATCACAAACAGGGACAGGAACAACGCCAAGCCCACGATGACCTGGTTCGGGGGCATTTGCTGGGTACCCATGGCGTTCCTGGTAAAGCTCAGCACGATGACGATGCGGGTAAAGGCGGTGACCATGATCAGGATCGAGGGCGCCAGCGTCAACACGGTCAAAAGCAGGATGATCTCCACCGTGCCCGTGGCTTCCTCCGCAGTAGCGTCGCCGGAGAGGATGCCCGAAATGTCGCCATCCTTCGTCAGGCTGTCGACGATTTTGGCGATATCCTCTTCGGTGAGCGACAATCCCCCTTCGGCTGTGGCGTAAGCGTTCGGCGAGAACAGCAGTAGGCAGGATGTCAAGAATATGAGGATAAGGGCGATCCGGACATACCGCCTCTTCTTCATAAAAGGCCACTCCCTCCTTCTCCCTCAAAACGGCGGGAAAGCCGTTGCGTCCGCCGGCTGATGCGGCCGGCCAAAGAGTCGATCTCCTCCTCCCCTGTGTCCTGATTTTCCTTTTCGGAATAGACCCGCGCCGCGCGCACGAAGGCCAGGTTTTCAGACGCCGTGGGTTCCCGCCTTACGGCTCTGGATTCCATGCGGCTGTACTGTTTCATGCGGCGGATGGCCTCGTTGTAATCGGGCAGGGGCGCGGGCTGGGGCGGCGCGGGCGGTTGTTGCGTCGCAGGCTGGGGCGGCGCAGACTGTTGTTGTGATGTGGGCTGTGGGTGTGTTGGCTGGGGGGGCGCAGGCTGGTCCTCCCCGGGCGGCATGGCCTGTTGGGCCGCCTGGACCGCCTGGGGCATTTCGGCCGCTTGCGCCTCCTCGGCTTTTTGCAAGGCTTCCCCAAAAGAAGGGGCCGCCGCCTCATCCTGCAAGGCAGTCTCCGGGCGGGCGGGCGGCGTGCCTTTGGGCAACACACCGCTGAACACGCCCATATTATGCGCGAAACGTCCCCAAAAGCCCCGGCGCCCGTTGGGGGCGGCGGCGGTGGCGGAGGTGGCGGAGGTGGCGGTTGCGGCGGTTGCGGTTGCGTCACGCGCCGACCCCGGCGCCCGCGCGTCCGCCTGCTTGGCCCCCTCGGCGGCCAACGCCTCGGGATCCACCTCGCCCAGCGTGCGGAAGCCCTCTTTGGAGACCCCGGTGATGAGCACCTTGTCGGCCACGCGCAGAAGCAGGATCATGCTATCCCTGCCTGTCGCCACGCGATCCAAGACCTGCACGTACCGCCCCCGCGCGCCAAAGAGGTTCCTCTTCGACAAATAGCGCAATCCAAGCCAAGAGAGGGCCATGATGGCCACGAAACCCAGGATCCCCCCCAGCAGGGGCCAGAGGTTCCCGCCGGATTCGAGGGGTTGCGGCGTGGGCGACGGCGACGCGCCGCCAAGGATCAGCCACACATGTCTCATTTACCCCAGCACCTTACGTACAGCATCGCAGACGCGGTCCGCTTGGAAGGGCTTGACGATGAAATCCTTGGCCCCGGCCTGGATGGCCTCGACGACCATGCTTTGCTGGCCCATGGCCGAGCACATGATCACCTTGGCGCTCGCGTCTTTGGCCTTGATCTGCTTGAGCGCCTCGATGCCGTTGAGTTCGGGCATGGTGATATCCATGATCACCAGATCGGGCGAAAGCTCGGAAAACTTGTCCACGGCCACGGCGCCGTTTTCCGCCTCGCCCACCACGTCGAACCCGTTCTTGGTGAGCACTTCTTTGATCATCATGCGCATAAAAGCGGCGTCATCCACCAATAATACCTTGTTACCCATAGTAACCTCCCATTGTTAGCTCGTCAGGCGTTTTGCCGGTTTGACGATATCTGTGATGCGGGCGCCGTAGCTGTCGTCGATGACCACAACCTCGGCCTTGGCAATCAGTTTCCCGTTGACCACCACGTCCACCATGTCCCCCGCCATCTTGTCGAGGACGATAATGGAACCCACATTAAAATCCAGGATCTCTTTGATCGCCTTCTTGCTCTTGCCCAGTTCGACCGACACGGGTAGAGGGACATCCATCAGCAACTCGATGTTTTCCTCGTTTTCCCGCGCCTCCTCGTCCTCCGGGTCGAGCGGCAGGAACTGCGCCGCCGTGACCTCCACGGATTTCTGCGCGGCGGGTTCCGGATGCCGGGTCCTGGGCCGGGACTTGGGCCGGGGCGGCGCCGATGACGCCGATGGTGGCGGTGGCGATTGCGATTGCGATGATGGCGATTGCGACGATGGCGATTGCGCGGCGGCGGCAGGCGCGGTTTTGGCGCCCAGGAGAGCCTCTTCCGTCGTAGGCAGGTGCTTCTCTACGGCGGCCATGGCGCCACCGCCCAACAACCCTTCCACCATCTGGATGGCAAAATCCACCGGCATGACCTGCATGATCTCCGATTTGATCAGGCCCTCCACTTCCATTTGGAAGCATGTCTGCGCCAAGGGGCTGTCCATATCCTTGAACGGCGCCCGGGTCGCGTCCTCGGACAGGTTGATTTCGTAAGCGGTGGGCGGGGAGATGTCGATGGTGGCATTGATAAGCTTCGCCAGGGAGGTGGAAGAGGATCCAACCATCTGGTTCATCACTTCGCTGATGGCCGAGAGATGCATCTCGTTGAGATCCATGTCGGTATTGCTTCCGTCCCCGCCCATCATCAAGTCGGTGATGATCTTGACATCCTCCATCCGCAAAAACAGGATGTTGGTGCCCTTCAGCCCTTCCGTGAACTCCACTTGCACCGCCACGAAGGGCAGGGGGTAATTCTTGGAAATATCGCGCAAGGTGGTGACGACGACCCTGGGCGTCGTGATATCCACGCGGCGGTTGATCATGGCGGACAGCGTGGTCGCCGAGGTGCCCATGCTGATGTTCCCGATTTCCCCCATCGCGTCGATCTGGCTGGGGGACAGCGCGCCGCCGTTCGGGGTGTCGGGCGCGTCGGGGGCGTCACCCGCCGCGGTCGTCGCGGGTACCGCGGTCGCCGCTGATTTCGCGGGTTTTGCGGGCTTTTTGGATGCTGTGGGCGTTGCGGGTGCTGTGGGCGTCGCGGGCGTCGCGGGCGACGCGCCCGCTTCCCCTTGGATCAGTTTGTCGATTTCCGATTGGGACAAACCACTACTCATCGCATATATCCTCCTCCCGGATAAAACCGGAAATCATCACCGCGTACCTGTTGCCCTGTGTCCCCAATGAGGCGCGGAATTTGGCAAGGTGGCCGACTTTCACGGTGAGCGGCTGGCTCACCCTATGCTCCAGCGGCAAGATATCTCCCACCCGAAGATCCAAAATGTCGGACACAGGGGCAGCCGTGTTGTTGAAAACCGCCGTGATGGGCAACTGTGTTTTTTGAATCAGTTGCTTGATGTCTTCGGTAATCGGCGGGAAATCGCGGTATTGCTCCCCGCCGGCTTGAAAGAGCACTTTGGTGTTGAGTTGCTTGGCGATAGGCTCCAGGGCCAAATGCGGCAGGCAACAGTTGATTAAACCCTCGGTGTCCCCGATGCGCGCGTTCATCGTCACCACGGCGACCGTTTCCCCCATGGCCACGATTTGGGCGAACTGCGCGCTGGTCTCCAACCGCTCCAGCGTCGCCCTGACGTCGATGACCTTTTGCCACGCCTCGTTGAACAAACCGATAAATTGCCTGGTGATGCGCTCGAAGAGAACCAGCTCGATTTCCGTAAAGCCTCGCGTAATCTCGCTATCCTCGCCCCCGCTACCGCCCAGCAAGCGGCTGATCATCGCGTACGCCAAGCTGGAAGGCACCTCCAGCAGGGTCGGCCCCACCAGGGGCGGCATGGCGATGACGGACAACAACACCGAGGTGGGCAGGGCGTTTACGAATTCATGGTATTTCAGCTCCTCTACCCCGACGACGCTGACCTCGCACATGGATCGCAACGTGCCGGACAAATAGGTTGAGTAGAGCCGGGAGAAATTCTCATAGACCAGGGCCAGCGTCCGGATCTGCTCGCGGGAAAACCGGTTGGCTGTGCGGAAATCGTAGGATGCCGCTTGCCCGAGCGGAACGTTATCCTGTGTCGCGTCCACGTCCACTTCCCCGGTATTGATAGCTTGCAGTAGCGCGTCTATTTCGCTTTGTGAGAGAACATCCGCCAAGAACCCACCCCCTTTAAACCATACAGATCGTAGCCAAGCCACTAGCCACTAGCCACTAACCACTACTCACTAGCCACTACTCACTAGCCACTACTCACTAACCACTAACCACTAACCACTACTCACTGGTAAACGTAACTCTCGATATACACCTTGTAGAATCCCTTCGTGTTCATGGACTCGTTGAGGGCGCTCACCAACGATTCAGAAAGCGCGGTCAAATCCGCCGACCTTACCTCCGCCTCGGTGAGCTCGCATAGGCGCCTGTTGATGACGTCCCTGGCGACATAGTCCTTCTCTTGCAAGGTTTCATACAGTTTTTCACTGATGACGTCGATGGTAAACGAGCAACTGAGTACCATCGAGCTATCCTTGACGTTGGTCACGAAAGAACCGGCGTCATAGGATCGGGTGTTGAGATCGTAAGGCTCCTCGTCCACCTCGCCCCCCGCCTCGTCGCCGCCGCAAGCGGAAAGCACGGCGACAAGCAACAGGGCCAAAAGTAGCACAGAGACCCAAAGTTTCCTGCGATTCAAAGTTATGCCTCCTTCGCATGGCTGTTAACGCTCGTCCCCTGTGACGATCAGGGGCAGGCGCGCGGCAATTTCCGCCCGGTACCGCAAGATTGCCTCCACAATTTCGTCCGCACTTTGATCCACCACAACCTTTTTCCCCGTAGTCAGCGTGACGACCGTGTCCGGCGTCTCCTCGATGCATTCCACGAGGTGCGGGTTGAGGAAATAGCTCTTGCCATTGATGCGCGATACCTGGATCAAGGGGCCTCACCTCCTGCCACCCGCGTCGCCTTGCCGGAAACCGGACGCGGCGGCGGTAAATATTCCTGGTAATTTGAAGGATTTTTTGCCTTATCGAAACGTGCGGGATAGAGTTTTCACCCTACCCCGTACGCCTTTATGCCTGGGAATGTTGTTCTGATTTATGAGAGGAAACCTGGTAAAGGTTTGTGGTTGAAGGAATTTGGCAATAGTACCGAGCAACGATATATCTTGTAAAAATCTAACGCTATAGCATTATATCATAGCAAAGTCTATTTTGTAAAGATGACTTTTGAAGATTTAGTAAATTTTCTTTATTTCTTCACTATCGCTTCAGATTTATCAGTTCCTCCAGCAAGGTGTCCGACACGGTGATCACCCGGGAATTCGCCTGGAAGCCACGCTGTGTGATGATCATCTCCGTGAACTCGCGGGAGAGATCCACGTTGGACATCTCCAACGTCCCGCCCAGCAACGGCCCCGCGCCTTCGGTATCCGGCTCCTTGTACCTGGGCGTCCCCGAATTGCTCGAACTCACGTACAGGTTGTCCCCTACGCGGGTAAGCCCTTCGGGGTTGACGAAGGTGGCGATGGCAATCTGGCCGATCGTGACCAGCGCGCTACCGTTGGTCTCTATCGCGTACACCGTCCCGCTCTTGTCGATCGTGTAGCTGGAATAGTAATCCGTGTCCGGGATCCGGCTGGTGAACAAGTTTGCCAGGGAATAGGTCCCATCGACGCTCTTCGTTTTGGTGCCCCCCGCGGGATACGTCACCTCCCCGGTCAGCGCGTTGACATTTTGGCCGCCCAAGCCCAGGACGTACGCGCCGTTGGCGGTCACCAGGTAGCCTTCGGTATCCAGGTAGAAATTGCCCGCACGGGTGTAATAGATCTCGGTCCCGTCCTGGATAACGAAGAAACCTTCGCCGTCTATCATAAAGTCCAGCGGGTTTTCGGTGCTCTGGGCGCTACCCGTGGAGTGCTGTACGTCGATGCTCGCGGTCCTGACCCCCAGGCCCACCTGTTTGGGGTTGACACCGCCGGTGTTCCCGGAGGGGGCCGAGGCGTTGTTGATCGTTTGGCTGAACATCTCCTGGAAGACAATGCGGCTGGCTTTGTAGCCGGCGGTGTTGACATTGGCGATATTATTACCAATGACATCCATTTTCAGCTGGTGGTTGCGCAAGCCGGACACCCCGGCAAACATTGATCTTAACATGCAAACTACCTTTCTTTTTCTTTTATGATATTTCTGTGACTTGGGCGAGGAGTATTTCTATCTCGCCGTCCCCGGTGTTGACCTGCAGGAAGAGCGTGCCTTCCTTGATGACGATTCGGGAAACCAGGCCGGATACCTCTGTCCGATCCGCGCCCAAACCGATTTCCGCTTTGATAGACTTGCCGATCATGTTCGATCCGGCCAGCAGGGAAGACAGATCCCCGCTCAAGATATTGCTGTCGAAGACCTGCAAGATGTCCTCCGCCCAGATGAGCGCGTCGCCCACCATGACATAGGGCCGCCCGTCCGCAAGGCCGGCCGAGTCCACCCGGCCGCTGACCTCGTAGGCGACGTTGCCGGAAACGCGCTGGTTGCCCATGACCCACATGCCAATCATGCCGTAGGCTTGGGAGAGGGCAAAGGATCGGCTCAGGCCGTTCATGGCCTCCAGCGACGAGAATTGCGCCAGTTGCGCGATCATTTGGCCGTTGTCGCTGGGCTCCAGGGGGTCTTGGTATTGTAGCTGGGTCACGAGGAGTTTGAGGAACTCGTCCTTCCCCAGCTCGTTGTTGACGACGCGGTTCTGCTTGGTCAGCAAGAGGTCGCTGAGATTTGTCACGCCATTGACTGTTGCCATCGTTCGTTGTCCCTCCGTCTGGAATTCATCCGGTTTATGCGCGGCTTATGCGTTTTATGCGCGGTTTACGTGCGGTTTGCGCCCGGTTTACGTGCGGCTTATGCGTTTTATGCGTTTTATGCGCGGAAATCCACACCGGTATCGCGCGTGATCTCGTAAGGGTTGGCATACCCACCTATCAGGTTGAGGTCCGCCGCCTGGCCGCCGTGGATCCGGGCCGACTGGTGGAAGCGGGCCATGGTGATGGGCTTGGTCGTTCCGGCGCCATCGGATTCCGGGTTCCGGCGGAAGAAACGCCCGTCGCGGCCCTCCCCGGGCGCCATGCCCCCCTGCATGCCCAGCTGTGTGATATCGATGGATTTCATGTTGATGCCGAGATCCCGCAGTTCGGACTCGAGCTTGTACAGATTGGATGCCAAAATGTCCAGCACATTGCTGTGTTGCGCCTGGATACGCGCCGACAGGCCGTCTTCGCCTGCGGTGAGCATGATGCTGACGCGCCCCAGGAATTCCGGGTTTAGCTGTAGCCGGATTTGCGAAATGTTTCCCGATAGGGCCGATTGCGTCGTGTCGACAATCTGCTGGACGATGCGCGACGCCATATCGTTGCCCTCCGGCGCCAGGGCGCCACCCACGCCGTCGATTGCCTGTGCCAGCGAGAAGAAGTTGTTTTGGTTGTCCCAGGCGGGTATCGGCCTCGTCTTAGGGTGCAGGGGCGCGTCGGATGGCTTGCGCAATTCGGGCTGTGCCGCATCTTTCGTACCCGTACCCGTACCCGTATCCGTACCCGTATCCGTATCGCCCTGCCTGTTTGCGTAGCTGGCCTGGGATACAGCGTCGTCCGCTGACGCCTGACCCCCCGGTGCGGCGGCCTCCGGCGCGATGGCTTCCGGCGGCGCGGGATTGCCCTGTTGCGCGACGTATGCCGCCGCCGGCTCCCCACCGGCAATGTCCGGCGCGGGCGCGCCGGCCGTTTCCCCGGCCAGCGAGACGGGGGTAGACAACGCCTTCATCCGGGCGTACATGTCCTGTAGAGAGACATCAAGGGCCGAAACGCCGTCGCCCTGCCCGCCCTGCCCTGGGGCGTCCAAAACAAGCGCCGTTTCCAGAAGGGCTTCCTTCATGACGGGGGGGATAGGCCATTTATCTGATGCAACGCCTCCGTCGCTGTGCTCCTCGTGTACGATACCCGGCGGGATGGACCCCGTCGGGCTTTCATGGGCAAACGGATGCGGGGGCGTGAGATCCTCTTGTTGTATGGTTTCGGTTGCCGGCATCGCCGCGGGTCCCGCCGGCGCCGTTTCCGCTTCCTGTGCCAACGCCTGGATGTACGCCGGCGCCGGCGTCAGGGAAAGGGTTGCCATGGTTGCTTGTAGCTCTTTCATCTCCGTCATCTCCGTCCGCTTCTCCGGCTTCTCCGGCTCTTCCGGGATCTCCCGGCGCTCCCAGCGATCCGGGGCCAAGTCCCTGGCGCCGGCCGCCTTCTCGGGTTTCCCAGCCGCGCTCCGGGCGGCTGCCTCATCCGCCACCTCGGCAAAAGAGCGGATCGTGTGTTCCTTGTGCTCCAGCTTGTCGCGCCCCTTCATGCCGAGTGGGGCAGTGGCAACCGGAGACGAGGGCTTGCTCAATAAGGGAACCGGTGTGTCATTCATGGAAGACCTCCTCTTAAATGTCTATTATCAAGTGCCTAAATCCTTGTGCCTATGACAGTGCTTGCACTAGGGCGGCGGCTGTCTCTGCCTCCAAGATCTCCAAGATAGCCGCCTGCGTGGCTGGCTTGAGCAAAGAAAACAAACGGAGCATGGCGTCCTGGTCGGACATGGCCATCAACAGGGCGCCCGCCGGCTCTATTTTCATCTTTTCTATGGCTCTAGCCACGCTAGTTATATCGATATTATTTGGGTGAAGTTGAGCGTCGGATTCCTCCAACGCCGCCTCGCGGGTGACGAGATCGGATTCCTTTTCGCTTACAGCCGCTTCACGTTGCGCCGCTCCCTGCTCCCGCTGGCTTAGTTTTTTTTCCAGTTGCGCCAACTCCTCGTCGCGGTTGTTCAAATCCGTCTGCCATTGCGCCAATTTTGCCGCGTCCCGCTCCGCCGCTTCCTCTTTCGCATGCAAAGCATCGATGATAAAACCCCGTGTCCCGAACAGATCGAATGCGTACAAACAGGCCAGCGCGCCAAACAGGACGAGGAAGCCCAGAAGCGTCGCCAAGACGCCCGTGAGCGTCGATCCGCCCTTTGCCTTTTTGTCTTTGCGGCGTTTTGCCCCCTTTTCGCCGCTATCCGGTTGATCCGGTTGGATCCCCTTGTACGTCTTGATCCTCGCCATGGCGCATAGCCTCCTCGATACCATTTTTCGTAGGGCGCGGCATCCGTGACGCGCCGCGTGGATTGCGCCCCCGCGCGTCCCCCGTCCGTAGGGGCCGCGCTTGCTCGGCCCGCCGTCCCGCGCCGCGTTGGGTGCCGTGGATCGCCGGGGGACGTGGATCCTGCGCGGGCCGCGCGGGGGCGCGGCCCCTACAACGCGTTGGGTGCCGTTGTCGTAGGGCGCGGCATCCGTGACGCGCCGCGTTGGTTGCCGGGGGTTGGATGACGTGGTTGCCGTTGCCGTTGTAGGGGACGCGCCCCTGCGCGTCCCGCCGTCCCCGCGCCGCGTTGGAATGACGTGGATCGCCGGGGGACGTGGATCCTGCGCGGGCCGCGCGGGGGCGCGGCCCCTACAACGCATTGGGTGCCCGTTGTCGTAGGGCGCGGCATCCGTGACGCGCCGCATTGGGTGCCGGGGGTTGGGATGACGGGGGCGCGGCGGGCCGAGCAAGCGCGGCCCCTACAACGCGCCGGATGACGGTGTGGGGATGACGTGGTCACCGTTTCCGTAGGGGCGCCATTCATTGCGCCCGCGGCCCCTACGACCTCAATTGATTGGTCAGGAAATCGTCTATCATGGCCGCCTCTTCGCGTTGCAATTCCTCGCGGTGGCGTTCCCGTTGTTTTTCCCGCAATTTTTCCAAGATCTTGCGATCGGTCATCAAACCAATGAGCTTTTTCTGAATCCGATCGCCTTCCTCTTTGGCGACGCGGATCCTCTCTTTCTGCTCATCCATATGGAAGAACAATGCGCGAAACCCCATGTCCCGCAAGGCCAAATCCGGGCTGTGGCAGGCCGGCCCGCCCACGCGCCCGTATTCGCGGCGTTGCTCGTCGAACCGCACCTCCATGGCCATAAGGCCGCGCACAAACCTGTCGCGCCTGGCGCGCGCCTCCGCCAACTCGGCCTTTTGTTGCCTTTCCATGGCCAGCTTGAGATCCAACAGGGATTTGAGCGTGAACTTGAATTTTTTCATGCGCCTTCTTCCAGCGTAATCACCTGTTTTACCGTGTCGTCGAAAGCGCAGATTTCCTCCACCTTCTGCAACAGGATTTCGTCAATCTTCTTATTGTGCGTGATGGCCCGGTCGATCTCGGGGTTCGAACCCTTCTTGTACGCGCCGATGTTGATGAGATCCTCGGCGTCTTTGTAGACAGCCATCAGGTTTTTCAGCTCGTTGGAGGCATCGAAATGCGCCGACGGCACGATATCCGGCATGAGGCGGGAGACGCTGGCCAGCACGTCGATGGCCGGGTAGTGGTTGCGGTTGGCCAAATGGCGCGACAGGACGATGTGGCCGTCCAGGATGCCCCGCGCCGTGTCGGTGATGGGCTCGTTGAGATCGTCGCCTTCCACCAGGACAGTATAGAGGGCCGTGATCGAACCCTTGTCCGAGTTGCCCGTGCGCTCCAGCAATTTGGGCATCACCGCGTACACCGACGGCGTGTAGCCCCGGGCCACAGGCGGCTCGCCGATGGCCATGCCGATCTCCCTCTGCGCCATCGCGAAGCGGGTGAGGGAGTCCATCATCAGCAGGACATTCAGGCCCTGATCCCGGTAGTATTCCGCGATGCTGGTGCCCACCAACGCGGACCTCGCCCGGATGAGCGCCGGCTGGTCGGATGAGGCTACCACGATGACCGATCGCGCCAAGCCTTCGGCGCCCAAGTCCTTTTGCAGAAAGTCATTGACCTCGCGGCCACGCTCGCCCACAAGCGTGATCACATTGACGTCGGAACGCGCGTTTCGCGCGATCATGCCCAGCAACGTGGACTTGCCCACGCCGGATCCGGCAAAAATGCCGATGCGCTGCCCGCGCCCGCAGGTGAGGAAGCCGTCTATGGCACGCACGCCCAAAGGCAATATCTCTTTGATGCGCGGGCGCGAGAGCGGGCCCGGCGGCGTGTTGTCCACCGGATAGTATTCCGTGGTAAAGATTTCCGGCCCGTCGTCTATGGGGTTTCCCAAGCCATCGAGCACGCGGCCCCTGAAGTCCATGCTGACCGGGACGCGCAGGGTGCGGTTGGTGGACACGACGCGGGATCCCGGCCCCACGCCGCTCACGTTGCCATAGGGCATGAGCAGGATGTTCTTGCCCCGGAACCCCACCACCTCGGCTTGGATGAACTGATCCCCCCTAAGCGTGTAGATGCGGCACATTTCGCCGATTTTGACAGCCGGCCCGTTGGATTCCACCGTCAATCCCGCCACCATGTGTACCTTGCCCGAATAGCTCAGCGTGTCCATATTGTGCAACAGCAAGCTGTATTTGTCGAAATCCAGGTTGTCCGCGCTCAGGCTTATTCCCATGGCCCGCCTATCCCCCAATCCCCAAGTTCTTTCCGATTTGCGCCAGCTGGGCGCCCACGCCGGCGTCGATCCCACCGCTCTCGGTTTCGATGAGGCAACCGGCGTAGTCTATGGTCGGGTCGTTGACCACGTCGGCCTTGAGGGAACCATTTCGGGTGTGGATGGTCGCCTCGCTGGACTTGAAGAAGCGGACATATTCGCTGGGGTTGACGCGCAACGTGACGCGCTTTTCGTTTTTGACATTGCCGAGGGCCTCCTTGAGCATGGACATAAAGGCGCTCTCGTTGTGATCCAGCTCGTAGCCCAATATCTTTTCGGCGACTTCGAGGGCCAGTTTGAAGATGCGCGGCTCCAGATCGTCCAGCAATTCCTCGCTCATCCGGTTGGCTTCCCGCAAGATAGCGTCGATGTCGGTTTGCGCCTGGGAAAAGAGATCGCCGATCTCGGTTTGCGCTTGGGCAAGGCCCTGCCGGTACGCCTCCTCGCGGATCTTCTCGCTTGCGCCCTCGGCTTCCCTTTCCGCATGGCGGGTAATCGCAAGACCCTCGTCCCGCGCCTCCCGGAGTAGGCGCGAAGCCTCCTCCCTCGCCACAGCCAGCACTTCGTCGGCGGCCCGGCGCGCGCTCGCCAGATCGCTCTCGCGCAACTCGTCGGAGGCTTCCTGCTCCGGGGTGGCCTTGACCTCGCGCACGGGCGGCGCCAGCATGATGACACGGGTGGCTTTGATCAAGCTAGGCAATGATCTCGTCCTCCGATCCGCGGGAAATGATGATCTCGCCCGCATCCTGGAGCTTCCGGATGATGTTGACCAGCTTCTGCTGCGCCTCCTCCACGTCGCGCACGCGCACGGGCCCCATGAACTCCATGTCCTCGCGGATCATGTCCTGCAAACGCTTGGACATGTTCTCGAAGATGATCTTGGAGACATCGGGCGTCGCGTTCTTGAGTGCCACGGTGAGATCCGCGTTCTCGACCTCCTTGAGGATGCGCTGGATGGCCCGCCTGTCCAGCTTGACGATATCCTCGAAGACAAACATCTTTCGGCGGATTTCGTCGACCAATTCCCCGTTTTTCAACTCCATGGTCTCCAAAACGCGCCGCTCGGTGCCGCGATCCGCCGCATTCAAGATGTCCACGATGGACTGGATGCCGCCCACCGTCGTGTAGTCCTCCAAGCCGAGGGAACTCAGCTTCTTGTCCAGCACCCGCTCGATCTCATGCACATATTCGGGGGATGTCCTGTCCATCATGGCGATACGCGCCACCACCTCGGTCTGCTTGTCCAGCTCCAGCTTGGACAGGATGGCCGCCGCCATGGCCGGTTCCAGGTAAGACAACACCAGCGCGATGATCTGCGAATGCTCGTTTTGCACGAAATTGAGCAGGTGGTTGGGATCGGCCTTCCGCGCGAAATCGAAGGGGCGCACCTGCAAGGAGGACGTCAGCCGGCCGAGGAGAGCCAACGCCCGCTCGGGACCCAAGGCTTTTTCCAACACCGCCCGCGCGTAGTCGATGCCGCCCTCGGAGATGTAATTCTGCGCCAGGCAATGTTCGTAAAACTCATCGAAAACCTGATCTTTGGTATCTGCGTCCACGCGGCGCACGTTGGTGATATCCAGCGTGAGCTGTTCGATCTCGTCGTCGCGCAGATGCTTGAATATCTTAGAGCTGTATTCCTTTCCCAGCGCGATAAGCAGGATAGCCGCCTTTTCCTTGCCGGTCAGATCCTCCAACATTGCGATTCACCACCTCAATATAGCTTGCAACCTACGGCCTACGGTCTACGCGGCCCCTGGCCTACAGCTTACGGGCCCTGGCCCGCGGCCCCCGTTATCGTTATCGTTATCATTATCGTCATCGTTTTCTCGTTGTCGACGGCTTTTTTTCTTCCGACAGCCAATTGCGGAGTAGGTTGGCCACGGCATCCGGATTCTTATCGATGAATTCCTCCACGCGGTGGCGGGAGTCGGTCTTGGATATCGTGATCTCCTCCCCGCCCGGATCGGCGACAAGGCTGACCAAGTTTTCCAGCTCTGGATCGGCTTCGGCCATCTCCGCCATCCCCGCCTCCTCGGCCTCCGCCCGGCTTTCGGCCTCGGCCTGTTCCAGCGCCATCATCACGGCTTCCTCCACGGCGCGCTCCCGGGGTTTGCTGATGAGTTTGAAGAGCCTGATGATGATCACGAGCAGGCAAGCCCCGATAATCACGTACAACCCGATGGTCTTAAAGAATCCCAGCCACCGATCCAACGCCATCGCGCCCTCGTGTTGCGCCTGCAAATCGCCCCAGTTCGCGATGCCGTCAAACCGCCTGAATTCCACCGTGATACGGTCAAACTCCTGTCGGCTCAGGCCGACCACATTGGCCACCAAGTTCTTCACGGCGTCCGCCGATCGGTTTTCATCGCTGAGATCGATGGAGTTTATCGCAATCGAAAAGGAGAGATCGGTGATTTCCCCTTTGGCATAGACGATATTCTCCCGCGTCTCGTTGACTTCCCGGTTTATTTCCCGGGTAATGTTCGTGTAGTCGCTCACGCCGTCCCACCCCTCGGGGTAAACAGGCGCCGCCCCGTTGGGATCGATGCCGACCTCGCCGCCGGCTTGGTATCCCCTGGCCGTCTCCGAGATCTCCCGGATGGAGATGTCTATGCCCTCGTCGTCCACCACGGGCGCGAACACCACCGACTCGATGGCATGTTCGTCAAAAGACAAGGCCACCTGCCCGGACACGCGCACGTTGTCGCTCCCGAAGATGGGGATGAGCAGCTGCAAGATGCTGTGTACGAAATCGTCGCGCACGGAAGCTATCTTTTCGTAGTCAGTGCCGACATTCAGCAGATTTCTGTCCACATGGTTGAGCCGCCGCAGGTTTTGATCGGTGATATACACGTTCTCCGGATTCAGCCCCTGGACGCTGGCCGCCACAAGATGCTCTATGGCGGCGATGTTTTCGTCGCTCAGCTCGGACAGCAAGGTCAGCATGACCGACGCGGTGGTGGGGGTGACCTGGGAGGCTAAGATGACGCTGGAGGAATCCTGCACGGCGATTTCCACCCTCGCGTCCTTGATGATGCTCGGGGCGAACTGCCGCAACGTGGTGGCGAGGCGTTCCTGCAAGTCGAACCGCTCGTAAGTGCGCCGCTCCGCGTCGGTCGACCCCAGCCCACCGCCCCGGGCGTAAATCTCGTAGGTATAGCCGCTCTTGGGATAGCCTTGCGCCGCCAAGCCCATGATCAGCTGATCCACTTGGCCGGCCGGCACCAAGATGGTCCCCGCGCCTTCGGTCCGATAACTGACGCCTTGTTCCCGCAAGACGGCCAGCACCTCGCCCGCGTCCCCCGGATCCATGTCCCGGTAGAGCACGGCATACTGCGTGCGCGAGAGTAGCACTACCGCAACGATGATGACAACGATGCAAACGCCCGTGATGATGAGAAAACGGGCGCGATCCTTTTTTTCGGTTTTCTCCCACCACTCGGTGAGTTTTTCTCGGATGTTGCTCACTGTCTCCCGCAATTCCACCTACCCCTTCGCGACGGCTAATGAAGCCCCCAAAGAATAACCTTAGCCGGGCATAACCTCATAAGCAAATATCGCCACGTTGGGCATCAAACTTTAGCCCCAGGTATACCCCATTTTAACCTTTGTCATCCCCTATCGCTATCCATCGCCCATTGCTATAATTCTTTGTCGCCCCTCCCGCACAGGGACGAAAAGCAGTGAAATTGTCTTGACACAAGGGCTGTTTTCGCATATATTTAAGGCGAGAAAAGAGCGAGAAAAGAAAAAAAGGAAGTGTTTTCCCTGGATGAGGTTATCCTGCTAAAATTGGGGGAGGTCGTACTCAAGGGCCTCAACCGCAACCGTTTCGAGGGCATGATCATCCATGAGGCCGTGCGGAGGATAGCGCCTTTCGGGCGTTTTTCGGTTGTGTCGCGCCAGTCGGTGATAACGGTCACGCCCGAAGGGGCCGCGGTCGGGGCCGGGGACGCGGTCGCAGACGAGGACGTGGATGTGGTCGTGGACGCGGTCGGAGCCGCGATCGGGGCCGGGGCCGGGGCCGGAGCCGCGGACATGGACGGCGCGTATGCCGCGCTTTCCCATGTGTTCGGGATCATGTCGCTTGTCCGCGCCGCCCAGGCGGCCAAAGGGATGGAGGAAATCATCCAGGCCGCGATTTCGTACTTGACGCCTGTTTTGTCCCAAGCGGCCACCTTCAAGGCGGAAGCGCGCAGGGCAGACAAAAATTACCCGCTCACCTCCCCCGAAATCGCGCGGAGGGTGGGCGGGGCTTTGCACAAAGCTTTTGGGCATCTATCCGTGGACGTAAAAAACCCTGACGTGACCGTGATGATCGAGATTCGCGAGACGCATGCCTACATCCATGCCGACGCCGCTTTGGGGGCGGGCGGGCTACCGCCGGGCAGCGGCGGGCGGGCGGTCCTCTTGCTCTCGGGCGGGATCGACAGCCCTGTGGCCGGCTATATGATGGCCAAACGGGGGCTTGGGATCATCCCGGTGCATTTTTTCAGTTACCCCTACACCTCAAAAGAATCGTTGGACAAAGTCAAACAACTGGCGCGCCTGCTGGGGGCTTGGACGGGTCGCGCCTCCCTGAAGGTCGTCCCCTTCACCGCGATACAGGAGGCCATCCGGCGGCAATGCCCCGATGGCTACGCCACGTTGATCGGGCGACGCTTTATGATGGAGATCGCGGGGCGGCTGGCGCACAACGTAAGGGCGGGTGCGCTGGTGACCGGCGAGAGCTTGGGGCAGGTGGCGTCGCAGACGTTGGAATCGCTGGTCGTGACCGGGCAGGCAGCCGGTTGCCCGGTCCTGCGCCCTTTGATCGGGATGGACAAGGAAGAGATCGTGACCCAGGCGCGTAAAATCGGCACCTTCGAGACATCCATCCTGCCCTATGACGATTGCTGCACAGTCTTCACGCCCCGGCGCCCCAAAACAAAGCCGAGGATGCAAGACGTCTTGGCGGCCGAAGCCCCGCTGGACCGGGAGGCACTGATAACGGAGGCGCTGTCGGCGTTGTATGTTGATCAATCAAATCTATAGCAACAATCCATTGACAAACCATAAACTTTTTGATAGCATGTATGCAGTATTTTTGTTTATCATATTTAGGAAGTGAATCATGTCTGAGCGCAAACGGCGGTGGGGGGATCGGAAGGACGGGCGCAAGTTGCGATCGCTGGATCCCATCAACCGCATTACCGCCTATATCATGGATACCCGTACGGGTGCGAGCAACTATTTTCATGGCCGCTTGGATATCCGGGCTTGCGAGCCGTACATCAGGCAAAAACGCGTGGAGGGCCTCAAGGGCTTCGGGTTGCTACACTTCTTTATTGCTGCGTACGTGCGCATCGTATCGCAGCGCCCAGGGGTCAACCGGTTTATCTCCGGCCAGAAGCTCTTCGCCCGCAACAATATCGAGGTTCTCTTCGCGGTCAAGAAGGATATGTCTCTGGAGGGCCAGGAGACCGTCGTCAAGGTCGTTTGCCATCCGTCGGACACGGCGGCGGATATCTTCCGGCGGGTGTCCGAGGTCGTCGCGGAGGCGCGCGGCGCCGGGGATACAAACGATGTGGACTCGGCGGCGGGCGCATTGGGGAAGATCCCCGGGTTCATCCTGAAGTTTGTGGTCTGGTTTCTCAAGAAGCTGGACTACATCGGGAAGCTGCCCAGATCCCTCACCGCGCTCAGCCCTTTCCACGGCAGTATATTTGTCACCGACTTGGGTTCCATCAACCTGCCGCCGGTACACCATCACCTGTACGAATTTGGCAATATCCCCATCTTTTTGGCTTTTGGCCCCAAACAAAGGGAATATATCCTGGACAGGCATGGCCAGCCGGAGCTGAGACGTTTTCTGGATTTTACGCTGACCATCGACGAGCGCATCACGGACGGCTTCTATTTTTCCGGCATTTGGCGCATGCTCAACGAGATTTTCCTGCATCCCGACCAGCTGGACGCGCCGCCCGCGAAAATCGTCGAGGACGTGGACTAGGAGAGAAGACTATGGCTTGCACGCATGCTGTTGTTGTCATTCGCCACGATAACCACTCCGGCGGGTCAAAGTACCCCATGATGCTCCAGGAGGTCTTGTTCAAGCCCCTGTTGCGATGGTCGATGGACGCGCTGGCTGCCGCGGGGGGCTTATCTGTCTGCGTCGTCCGCGAGGGTTCGTCGCGGGACGATTTGTTCCTGCCCTGTTTCGCGCCATCGTTCGTCGAGTTGGTTATGCTGGACGACCATTCGCCGGATATTGTATCGGATCTTGCCTCGTTCCTCTCCGATGACGACGGCGAGGCCTTGTTTATCACCGAGCCGGCGCTTCTAACCGGGCGCGCCATCGAGCTGTTGTCCCTGGCGCACACCGTGGGGGGAAAGCTACTGACAGAACTGCTGACCGACGATGATAAACCCTCCGGCGCCTATTGCTTTTCCCGCGCCGACGTGGAAACCGTGCTCTCTTTCCTGGACGGGCGTCTCGACTTTCCCACGGCGCGGCGCCATATGCGCGCTGCCGGCCTGCCGGTCGATGACTTTCGCGTGTCCGACGGCGCCGGCGGCATTGCGCGCGTGCGCACGCCGCTGGATCTGCATTTGGCGAGGCGCGCCATGCAAACCTCCGTCGTGGAGCGCCATATGCACCAAGGCGTGGCCATACTCGACCCCTCCGGTTCCTTTATCTCCGCCGAAGCTGTTATCGGGCGCGATACCACGTTGTTGCCCGGCGTGATAATCCAAGGGGCGACCGTCATCGGGGAGGATTGCGAAATCGGCCCCAATACGCTGTTGTCCAACTGCGTGGTGGGCGACCGCTGTACCATCGACGCCTCGCGGGTTTATGACAGCAAACTGGGATCCGACGTCAAGGTTGGCCCTTTTGCCCATATCCGCCCCCACTGCGAGCTGGGTTCCCATACCAAGATCGGCGGCTTCGTGGAACTCAAAAAAGCGCGTATCGGTGATGACGCGAAGATCCCGCATCTCAGCTATGTGGGCGACGCCGACGTGGGCCAGCGCGTCAACATCGGCTGCGGCGCCGTCATCGTCAACTACGATGGATGCAAGAAGCATCGCACCACAATCAAGGACGCCGCCTTCATCGGTTGCAACACCAACCTGGTGTCCCCCGTTACGGTGGGGGAGAACGCCTACACCGCCGCCGGCAGCACCATCACCGAAGACGTGCCGCCCGCCGCGCTGGGCATTGCCAGGGCCAGGCAGGTGAACAAAGAGGGCTGGGTCAGCAGGCGATCTGAGAAATAAGAAACAAGAAATAGTAAGAAAAAGAACCATGATTTTTAAAAATAGGCTGAATTTTTCTTCCGGTTGTGTCGATTGGGTTATTGTGGGGTTAGGAAACCCTGGGCGCCGGTATGAAAACACGCGCCACAATGTGGGGTTCCTCGTTTTGGATCTGCTCTCCGACAAATGGGGCATTCCGACAAAAAAGTTGAAATTCCAGTCCCTTTTTGGCATGGGCCATGGGGCGGGGGTTCGCGTGCTGTTGCTGCGACCACAGACATATATGAACCGCAGCGGCGAAGCTGTGCGCGACTGCTTGCGCTTTTACAAGGTTCCGCCCGAGCGGACGCTTGTCATCTATGACGACGCGTCCCTGCCCACCGGAAAGCTGCGCATACGGGAAAAGGGCAGCGATGGCGGACACAATGGACTCAAAAGCATCCTGTACCAGCTGCAAACCGATGTGTTCCCCCGCGTGAAAATCGGCATCGGGTCGCCGCGCGGCGCCGTCGGCGCCTCGGGTACGCACGGCGCACCCGGCACCGTCAGCGCATCCGGCGCATCGGGCGGTTTGGTGGGCTGGGTGCTGGGCGGCTTCTCCCCAGAGGAGGGGCCAATTATCCGGGATGCCTTGGAGAAGGCTTGCGGCGCAACGGAGGAGATCATCACCCGCGGCGCCGTGTACGCGATGGATCGGTATAACTGAAGATTCCTGAAGGGTACTGATGCCCCTTGTTAACTCTCTGCCGGGAGCTTGCCAAGCTCCCCGAAATACAAGACCTATTGTCTCGCCTCGCGGGCGACCCACCGTCCGCCGCCGCCACACCCGTGGCGTTAGGCGGCCTTTCCCATGCCCATCAGGCGCACTTGATCGCCGCCGTACACCGCTTGACCGGCCGCCCTGTGGCGGCTATCTGCGCCAACGAGTCGAAAACCGCCCTGATGGCTGCCGATCTGGCGGCCTGGACCCAGACCGACATCCGGACGCTGGCCTACCGCGAGTGGGTCTTCTTCCCGGCCGAGGCTATCTCCCGGGAATGGGAGCATTCCCGGCTGGACACGCTGTCCGCGCTCGCCTCGGGGATTGCCCCCGTCGTTTGCGCGCCTATCGACGCCTTCCTCCAGCGCACGTTGCCGCCGCAGGCCCTGAAGGGGTTGTCCCTTCCCCTCAAGCCCGGCCAGCCCCTCTGCCCCGAATCCCTCACCCAGACGCTCACTAGGGCGGGCTACCAGCGAGCCGACCAGGTCGAAGGCGTGGGCCAATACGCGCATCGCGGCGGCATTGTGGACTTCTTCTCGCCCAATTCGCTCCACCCCATCCGCGTGGATTTCTTCGGCGACGAAATCGATACCCTCGCCTCGGTGGACACCGACTCCCAACGCCGCCTGAACGCATTGCCCTACGCCTTGCTGCTGCCGGTTTCCGAAGCGTTGCCGCAGGCGGCGCCCGGTGGTATCCCTGGATTGGCGGAGGCTATAGAAGAATTGGCCATCGGCGCGGCGGAACCGCTGGCAGCCACGTTGCGCGCCGATGCCGAACGCCTGCGCGAAACCGGTGATCTGCCAGGCCCCGACCGTTACCTACCCCTCATCGCGCCCGGCATGCGCACCGCCTTCGATGTGCTGCCGCCCGGCACGATCATCTTTTGCTGCGAGCAAGCCTCGTTGCGCCACCGGGTGGACAATACGCTCACGCGGCTGTCCCAGGACATCGAGAGCCTCCTGGCGGGAAGCCTTTTATCGCCGGAGCTGACCGAGCTTTGCCTGGACTTCACCGACTTCACAAGGCGCTTGTCCCGATTCTCCACTGTCTTTCTGGATGACATCGCGCCCGGGCAATACCCCCTGCCCCCCCGCGCCGTCAGCTCCCTGGCGGCCAAACAGCTTCCCTCATACGCGGGCCATCTGGATACCGCGGCCGCCGACATAGAGGAGTACCGCACGGCGGGCTATGCCGTCGCGATGCTATGCGCCGACGAGCGGCGGGCGAAGTACATGCAGGAAGCCTTGGAGGAGCGGGGCGTATCGGCATTGCTCGACTTTGCCATGGCCGCACCCCCCATAGCCGGGCAGATCACGCTGTCGGTCGGGGCCTTGTCGGCGGGGCTGGAGTACCCCTCCATCAAGCTGTGCGCGCTGTCGGAGGGGCAGATTGTCTTGTCGCCGCGCCGCGCCCACAAAGCCGGGAAAGCCGGGAAAAAAGACATGCGGGCGCACCTGGCTTCCTACGCGGATCTCATGCCCGGCGACATGGTGGTGCATGAGCATCACGGCATCGGCCGGTTCACGGGCATCGTCAAGATGCAGATCGACGGCGCGACACGCGATTATATCCACATATCCTATGCCGGGGGCGACACGCTGTATGTGCCTGTGACGCATCTTCATTTGGTGTCAAAGTATATCGGGGGCGGCGAGGATTCCACCGTCAAGCTACACCGCTTGGGCGGCGCCGAGTGGCAGCGGGCGCGGTCCCGCGCCAAGGCCGCAGTAAAGGATCTGGCGGACGGGTTGATTCAGCTGTACGCCGAGCGGGCGCGTATGCCCGGCCATACCTTCCCGGAGGACAGCGACTGGCAGATGGCCTTTGAGGAAGCCTTCGACTATCCCGAGACCGACGATCAATTGCGCTGCGCCGACGAGATCAAGGGCGATATGCAGCAGCCCCGCCCCATGGATCGGCTTTTATGCGGCGACGTGGGGTTCGGCAAGACCGAGGTCGCCCTGCGCGCCGTGATGAAATGCGTGCTGGGCGGGCGGCAGGCCGCCCTATTGGCGCCCACCACCGTACTGGCGCAGCAACATCACCAGACCGCGCTGCGCCGCTTCGAGGGTTTCCCGATCAATATCGGCTTGTGCAGCCGGTTTGTGCCGCCCCGCGAACTCAAAGAGGCCCAAGAGAAGCTGCGAACCGGCGATCTGGACTTTGTCATCGGGACCCATAAGCTGCTGCATAAGGGCTTGGTGTTCAAACGCCTGGGCCTGCTCATCGTGGACGAGGAGCAACGCTTCGGCGTCACGCACAAGGAGCGGCTCAAGGAGATGTCCCGGCAGGTCGACGTGCTCACGCTCACAGCCACGCCTATCCCACGCACGCTGAGCATGTCCCTCTCGGGCATCCGCGACATGTCCACGCTGGAAGAGCCGCCCCGGGGGCGTTACCCGGTGCAGACATACGTGCTGGAACATGACTGGTCCCTCTTGGCCGACGCCATGCGCCGCGAGATCCAGCGGGGCGGGCAGGTCTACTACCTGCATAACCGGGTGGAGACCATCGACAAAACAGCGGTCCGTATCGCCGACATGCTGCCCGGCGTGACCGTGGCCGCCGCGCACGGGCAGATGGAAGAGCAGTCGTTGTCGCATATCATGCGGAAAATGTCCAAGGGGTCGGTGCAGGTGCTGGTGTGTACCACCATCATCGAAACCGGCCTGGATATCCCCAACGTCAACACGCTGATCATCGAAGACGCCGACCGCCTGGGGCTGGCGCAGTTGCACCAGATCCGCGGACGGGTGGGGCGTAGCCCCCGCCACGCTTTCGCCTACATGACATACCGCCGGGGGAAGATATTGAGCGAGGCGGCCACCAAACGCCTGACCGCCATCCGGGAGTTCGCCGCCTTCGGATCGGGGTTTAAGATCGCGATGCGGGATTTGGAAATCCGCGGCGCCGGCAACGTCCTGGGTTCCGAACAGCACGGGCACATGATGAGCGTGGGCTACGACATGTACTTGAAGCTGTTGGAGGATGCCGTGCTGGAGGCCAAAGGCGAGAAGGCGCCCCCCCGCCCGACCTGCACGGCGGATTTGGCCGTGGCCGCCAGCATCCCCGAATCGTATATCCCGCCGGCCGGCCAGCGCATGGATCTGTACCGGCGCATCGCCGCCATCCGGGACGCGGAGGAAGCGTCCGACCTCACAGACGAGCTTATCGACCGTTTCGGCGATCCGCCCGGCAGCGTGCTCACGTTGCTTCAGATAGCCCTGCTGCGCGCGGAGGCTTCGCAGGTGGGGATTTCCGAAATCTCCCAGAGGCAGGGGCGGCTGCTGTTTTACTTAACAGGGCCTGACCTGCAAAAATTGTCGGCCTTGTATACCCACCCGGCGTACAAAGGGTGCGTCCTTTTTGCCGCAGGGGAAACGCCCCACCTGTCCTTACGGCTGTCAGGCGGGGACGTGATCCGCGAAGCCCGTGCGTTCGTCAGGGTCTATGGCGCCAGCGCGAACGCGAACGATAACGCTACTGCGGGCTAACGACAACGCTGCCGCGGGCTAACGATAACGCTACCGCGGGCTAGTTTTTCTGCTTGTCCAGGAGCGCCTTGATGCGCTTCGCGGGTTCGAGAAGGTCGGAGATGGATCGATCATAGTTGAGCGTCTCAATGATATAGGAGATGTATTTGGACATATCGACCTCGCAGTACCACGGCCTGTCCTTGAGCCCATCGGGGCGGTAGACGAGGTTCGTGGTGAAGATCTTGTCGATGATGCCCTTTTCGTATGCCTCGTCAAAGCGGGAAAGGCCGCTGGAAAACAGGCCGAATGTGGCGAACATGATGATGCGGCGCGCCCCTTGGTTTTTGAGGATCGGCGCGATACCGAGGATGGAGTCGCCCGAGGAGATCATATCGTCCACGACAATGACATCCTTGCCCCTCACTTTGTCGCCCAAGAATTCATGCCGAATGATGGGGTTGCGCCCGTTCTTCATGCAGGTGTAGTCCCTGCGCTTGTAGAACATCCCCAAGTCCACGCCGAGTACCGAGGAATAGTAAATGCACCGGGGCATCGCGCCTTCGTCGGGGGAGACGAACAGGAGGGTCTCCTTGTCGGCCCGGATATCCGGGAAGGATCGAAAGAGCGTCTTGAGCATCTGATAGGAGGGGTGTACGTTTTCGAAGCCGCTGAGCGGGATGGCGTTTTGCACGCGGGCGTCGTGCGCGTCGAAGGTGATGATGTTGTCCACGCCCATTTTGGTGAGTTCCTGCAAGGCCAACGCGCAGTCTAGGGACTCCCGCGAGAAGCGGCGGTGCTGGCGCCCTTCATAGAGCATGGGCATAATGACCGTGATGCGCCTCGCCTTGCCCCCCGAAGCCGCGATGATCCGCTTGAGATCCTGAAAGTGATCGTCGGGACTCATCGGCGTGGTAATCCCGTACATCTGAAAGGTAACGCTGTAGTTGAATACATCCGTCAAGATAAACAGGTCGTATCCGCGCACGGATTGCTGGATGATGGCCTTGCCTTCGCCTGTGTTGAAGCGGGGGCAAATGGCCTTGACCTGGTATATGCCCGGCCCAATTTTCGGGGCGTCCGGCATGGACAGCTGCCCCGGAGGATGGATGCGAGATCGCCACAGTGTCAAGTAAAAATCCACGCGGGCGGCGAGATCTTCGCAACCGCTCATGCCGACGATGCCCAGGTCTCCATAGGGGACATGCCCGTCAGAATTGTTCATTGTCAACCTCCGATCATTGTGAATAAAGTGTCCGATAAGATATCAAAGGCCGCGATATCCAAGGTTTCGCCACGCGCCATGGGCGGCAAGCCACATGCCGCGAGGGCGTCTTGGATGCGTGTTTTGGGTATCGGCAACGCTGTCGACAGGGCGTTGGGCAGTGTCTTGCGGCGTTGGGCGAACGCGGCGCGCACGATCCGGGAAAACAGATCCGGATGGCGCAAGGGAAGTTTCCGGCGGGTCAACCTGACCACGCTGGAGGTTACCTTGGGCGCGGGCACAAAACTCTCGGGCGGCACGTCAAATAGGATTTCGCAGGCGGCGCGGGTACCCACATGGATCGTCATGGCGCCGTAAGCCGCATCGCCCGCCGAGGCGCGCAAACGCAGCGCCACCTCGCGTTGCACCATGACCGTGATGTGCGCGAATAAGTCGGTGTCCAGCAGGCGGCGCAAGATTTTTGTCCCGACGTTGTACGGCAGGTTGGCGCACACCACCGGGACAAGGGGCGGCTTCCCGCGTGCGGATTGTTCCTGGCCGCGTGCGGCGTGTTCCTGGCCGCGTGCGGCGTGTTCCTCCATGAGCGCGGGGATGTCGGTTTTCAGGATGTCGCCCCAGACAATCGCCACATTGCCGCAATCGCACAGGGTCTCGCCCAACACGGGGCGCAAGGCGCTGTCCGCCTCCACGGCCACCACGCGGCCCGCCGCGCGGGATAGCGCCCGGGTCAGCGCCCCCAAGCCGGGGCCGATCTCCAGCACGATATGCGAGGCGTCGATGCCGGCGCCGTCTACGATGGCCTCGGGGATATGGGGGTCGCACAGGAAGTTCTGCCCCAAACGGCGGCTGGCGTGAAGCCCGTGGCGCGCCAAAAGGCTTCGGATCCAGCGGGGATCATGCAACCGCTCGGGAGACTCCATAAGGCTACGCCGCCTCCTTAACCACTATATCAGTAGGCGGATACCATTATATCAAAAGATAAGTGTTTCGTCAAACAAGATCGGGGGTATGTGATACCCATGTTATGTGATGCCCCTGTTATCAGGATTGTTCAACGAGAGATCAAGCTACCTATATCTTCGTAGCTATCATCCGTTTCCACTACATTCAGCTGGGATTATGCCATCTGGCTCTTGAAAACGGACAAGCACTTTGCTATAATATCTTGTATATAATAGATGGAGATAGGAGGATGCGTTGTCACGATGCGAAAGCTGTATTGGACTGGGGCGCGCGGATCGGATACCCGTTACACAGGCGGGTTATTTTCTGGATCTATCACGATTTACGGCTGCGACACTGGCGGCAACATATCCTACTGTGGGCAAGCCGACAAACGGCTGAATCATAATATTGAGTCTACCATAGCTTCCTCTTTTATCCTTGAACATCAGATTGCCCTAATTGACGAAGACCCAGATGTTCGCTTTATGGCTTACAACCCGAATTTCGTCTATGGTGCGCCGGAGGCAGTCCTAATGCGGACACTCTGTCTAAATGACGCCTCGTTGATGCTTGCACTGGATAACAAGCTGACATTCCGTGACATGGCGGCTCCCATTGTCCCCATGCTACCTTGTCAGGTGCTTAACCGGGAAAGTGTTATCCGATACCTGACTGATGGCGCGCTGGATGGTGGCAACCAAGTTGTGATCCAGGCTCCCCTGTCGTCCGGCGGTGAAAATACTTTTTTGGTGAGCGGAAAGACGATTCATCGCGTTTTGACCCTGTTGCAGGAGAATGAAAAGTATATCGTGACTCATTACGTTCCCCATAATGTTCCTGTCAATGTACATTGCGTGATTTTTGAAGGCTCGCACATCATTTTGCCACCCTCTGTTCAGATTATTGTACATGCGAATGACCGCCTTCTATATCGCGGCGCTGATTATATTACCTATACGCATTTTTCGAATAAGCGGAAGTATGCGCTATGGCAAAGCATTGACAAGCTCTGTGGGCATCTGGGCACCGTGGGATACCGCGGTGTGATCGGATTCGACGCCCTGATCACGTCGGATGGTGTATTCATAATTGAAGCCAACAACCGTTTCCAAGGTTCCAGCTATACCTTAAACCGTGCTCTATGGGAAAGTGGCTTGCCCTCGTTGCAGCAACTAAATCTTGAAGCGTTTGGCGAGGCAGCGCGCATTTCGCAGGCAGAGCCATTCGCTACATTGGCAGTACCCTACAGTTACTTTATCTTTACCAACGAGGCAAAGGGGTTGCACGCCAAACTCGTGGCGGACAAGGCGCATTTGGTACCCGAAGTCTGTGAGAATTCTCGGGATGGCTATCGGCCAGATCAACCCGCTGAGTCTGATGCATACCTGTACCACCTGCTTTTCAGGACAAACATATCGCATGTAGACACATTTGATTGCTCTGTTTATACCCATCCTGCTTTGACGACTCCGTCGGAATCGTGGATTCACGCACTTACCTTGGCTGGCCTGGATCAGATCAAAATCTCTCTGATTAACCAGGGTCTTTACTTGGAAAATTCGGCCGTTAAATATCTAACGTGGGAAATAGGGGTGCGTTTCGATCAGCGTGTAAACATTGATCTCATTTTGGAACAATATTTCTTAATTAGTTGCCCCTTGTCCAACAAATTTACGCGCATTTCACCTTTTTCTCTGGGATACGCCGAAAACAAAGGCCTGTATTTATGCTATTATCAAAATGTTCTCCCATTTTCCGTATCGTATCAGGCAGAAAACGAGTTGCCGATCTTCTTAACGAGTGGTGCCCATTGTGTAAAGGATATAGCCTTTTTTTCCGCTGATAGAGTGCGACTGCAAAATTCACCCGCCTGCACTTTCAACAGGCACAAGAATCCTTGCCGATTTTGCGAAGTCTATACATGGGACTTGGATTTTACAGAAGACGATATCATGGAAACCATCGATACTTGTTTTGCTGTCCCGCAGCTGCCGTTCCGACATATCCTGATTGGCGGGCGCTCTCGTGCGAGGGGCGAGGAAAGAGATACCATTCTACGGATGTGTCAACGCATCCGGCGTTATAGCAATATTCCGATATATTTGATGTGCTTGCCACCGCAAAAACTCCATGACATCCGGGACTATGTGGATGCTGGCATAACAGAATTTGGGTTTAACATTGAGATTTTCGACCGGGAGATCGCGGCCCGGATCATGCCTGGCAAGGGTAAAATCCCGTTGGGGGCGTATATGGATGCGCTCTCGTACGCTGTCAGGCTGTGTGGCCGTACGGGCGATGTTCGCACCGCATTCGTTGTTGGTCTGGAGCCAAAGGAATCTCTTTTAGCCGGTGTGGATGCCGTTTCTCGGATTGGTGCGGCACCGATTCTCTCGGCATTTCGCCCTGTACCCCATACCCCGATGGCCAATCGCTGCCCTTGGCCGTCGGAAACGCTCTACGCAATAACGGTTGAGGCGTCCGTTACGGCAGAGCGTCACGGTATGAAACTGGGGCCGTCGTGTATCGCTTGTCAGAATAACACGCTGAACGTGAGTTTGGGAGGGTTAACGAAATGAACCCCATACTGACCAGAGCGAATCTATGGATAAAAAAGACTTCCCAAGGGAAGCTTCTGTTGCCTTGCACGGCTTGGCGGGAGGGTTCTTTCCTCCATATCGCGCTGAGTAGTTCAGGATGCCGTTACCGTAAGACCGGCAGTTGCACCATGTGCAACTACGGCAGTGGGGAGG